>OGCI01001833.1_pt1 | contig 16129 bp, 14 predicted proteins | sample 1570021 | NCBI WGS metagenome assembly OGCI01 (sample SAMN06264664, study PRJEB24512) | hot springs metagenome | isolation source: Hot spring water | place: South Africa: Tshipise | collected 2015-06-21 | reverse complement strand
CGCTTCGCTCCTCGCAATGACACGTTTGGGTAGGGGGATTGCTTCGTCGCTTCGCTCCTCGCAATGACACCCGCTGCGGAGGTCATTCAAACGCCCGTGTTCAGTCTGTGGGTGTGTGGCAATTCGATGCGAGCCGCGAGATGCCGACCAAAAACGCGGTACAAAGCCCTTTAACATACCCCTCGCCCCGCCTCTCCCCGAAGCGAGGAGAGGTTGCGAACTCTCCCTTCCCGCGTCGGGAAGGGGGGCGGGGGGATAGGTTTTGGCTTTTCCCAACCCCGTAACCACCCTTGACACCGTGCGCGGGCGTCCGTACACTAACGACGGAGGGGGAGAATGGGTGCAAAGAGCTGGCTCGCATCGCTGACGTTGTGCATTTTGCTTGGTTTGACTGCATCTGTCCAGCCGCAAACGCTGACTCAGCCGCGCGGTGTGGCGGTATCCGCAGATGGCAAAATCTACGTCGCCACCGTCGACTCCTCGACCCTGAAGGTGCTTTCGCTGTCTGGAAGGTTGCTGGCGCAGTCCGCTCCGCGTGGCACCGGCGCGCAAGAGGTCAGTTTCCCTCAGCGCGTGCTGATTGTTCGGGATGAGGTGTGGCTGCTGGACTCGCCTGCCCGTCGGATACAGATTTACGATGCCACACCACCCTGTCGCTACCGACGCACTCTGGCTCTTCCCGTCGAGGAGTCGGCGGAGGTGGTGGACATGGCGGTCGACTCAGTTGGGCGACTGTATGTGCTGACGCGCCCCGATAACCTCGTCCACGTGCTAACGCCAGATGCCAAGCCGATAAGGACGTTCGCCGGGGCGGGGCAGGAGCCGGATAAACTGGTGAATCCTACCAGCATCACGGTGGATCGACGCGGACGTGTGCTGGTCACCGACTCAGACCGTCGCACCAATCAGCACCGTATCAAGATATACCGGCACCTGTGGCTGGTGGGCAGGGTGGAGCTGGCCAGGGATGTACCTGCGTGGCTGGATCCTCTGCAGGTGTGCGTCAATTCGCGCGGGCATCTGGTGACGCTGGGGTCGCTGGGCTATTATGAGGACGGCGGCGTCATCCGGATGATTGACGAACGGGGTGAGCGCGTAGCGCACTGCGGGCTGTTCTCATTGGGCGGGATGGGGCGTGCGGGAGGAATAGCGCTCCTGCCGGACGACCGCGTGGTGTTCGCGGATGAGGTGAACAACCGGCTGGTGATTTTGCCAGCGGACCTCAGCGAACCCGACCCGGTGGTCACTCTCCAGCAGGGTTCCGCCTCTATTCGCTGGCGCAGCACCGTGCCCGCCATGGAAGCGGTGGTATGGTGGGGCACCGACGAGAACAACCCCGCCAGCTGGCGTCGTCAGGTGGTTCAGTGGCAGGGCGCTCGGCGCGAGATGCTGGTGCGTTTGACCGGCGTGCCTACGTCCACCCGCATCTTCTACCGGTTTTCGCCTGCGATGCCCACGTTCGGAACACGCGACGGGAGCATGTCGAGGGTCTACTCCCTCTTCAGCGCACCCCCACGAGGCAGAATGCACGTGCTGACGCTGGACGTGTTGACGGTGGTCTATCTTCATGCCGACGTGGACGGCGACGAACACAGGCTCACCGCACCGCAACTGGGTGACAAGCTGCAGAGAGAGTTCGGCAAGTGCCGCGAGTGGTACTTCCGCAACACCCACTTTCGCCTGAACCTGAACCTGAAGGACACGCTGGTGCTGGAGGAACCGAAAGCACGGGTTCGTCGGGGGTGGACTCCGCCGGAGAGCGTGCGTGAACACGTGCGCCCGTTGCTGGAAGCTCAGGGCAAACGTTTGGAGGACTACGACAGCCTGATAGTGCTTTTCCCCGCTCCCGGCTACGACGCGACGAAGCCGGATCAGATCGGTGAGGTAGGTGGAGGTGGACTCACCACCTTCGGCTATTCGGTGTTCGCCATCAGCGGAAAACTGGCGTGGCTGCTGTGTCATGAATACAGTCATCAGCTCGACGCCTTCTTCGAGCGCAGCGGCGTGCAGAAGTTCTGGCTCAATCATCCCGACCCCACCATTCACCCCGGCAGGTACGGTCAGCACTGGGACGTCAACGCCTTCATCTGCCGAAAGTGGAACCCGAACGACTGGTTCCAGATGCGCTACGGCAAGATATGGCAGGTGAACGACGTCAACGGCAACGGCATTCCCGACGATGACCCGCGTCTGCCTCTGGACGAGAAGCGCCTGGGGCGTGTGGCGACACCGGGCAATGCTCGCGAGGACGACCTGCGCCGGGCGATGGCTGGCATCTTCTTCGGTTACCGGCTGGATACAGGCGCACCGGATGGAGGGGGCTATCACGCAGAGGGCGCCACGTGGCGTTTGCCTCGCGAGTCGGTTTTGCTGATACCGCAGGCGGGCATGCAGGGCGAGTCGGGCAGATGGTTCCGCTACGCGCGCGTTCGGAACCGGCATGTCAGCGCCGATGTGTTCGCCGGTTGGGACGAGCGGCGGCTGGAGTTCGGCATCGCCTGCAACGAGCCTTGCGATGCCGAAATCGATATCGATGCCGACAACAACGGCTGGTTCACCGGGGCAGATAATCTGAACGTGCGCCTGCGGGCAAGGGGAGTGGAGAAGCCGGAGGTCTCCTTGCGCATCTGGGACGGAGCCACCAGCACGTGGCACGAAGCGCCTGCACCTTCGCTGGAGACGAGCCGCCTGCCAGACGGTCGCCTGCTGTATCGTATCAGTATTCCACCGGTGCGCGCTCGCTGGAGCACGAACACCCTCGTCGGGGTGCGTATTGCGGTGACCGGCGAGCGCGGCTGGTGTTCTGCGTTCGAGCCGTGGGTGCTTATGCAGACACGCCTGTTACCAGCCAGAAGGTAAACGCACGATGGCTTCCCCCATCATTCTGGAGGCACGGTGTCTGAGCGCTCCACCTATCCTGCGGGGCGAGGTTTCGTTCACGCTGCGGGAGGGCGACAGGCTGTGCGTCTACGGGCACAGTGGTGCGGGGAAAACCACGCTCGTAAGGGCGCTTCTGGGACTGGCACGCCGTCGCGGGGAGGTGACCTGGCACCTTCCGCGGTCCGCCGTGGGGTATGCGGCGCAAACACCGCGTCTGATACCGCGTGCCTCCGTGTTACGGCAGATTGTGTGGAGCGCCTCCCTGCACGGGGTGGTACTGTCTGCTCATGGCAGCCGGGTGCACGAGCTGCTGGAGCAGTGGGGTCTGCAGGAACGGCGGCAGTGGTCTGTGCGACGCCTGTCGGCAGGAGAGCAGGTGCGCCTCGAGTTGTGCAGTGCGATGGCAGTTGCCTCGCGACTGCTGGTGGTGGACGGCTTGCTGGAGCGTCTGGATGAGGAGCGGCGGCAGGCATTCTGGGAACAGGTGGATGCCCGGTGTGCCCGCCGCGAGCTCGCGTTGCTGTACGCCACGCATTCCGTGCGCGAAGCGGAGATGGCAGACCGGGTGTTGCTACTGCACGAAGGGCGCGTTCTGGCAATGGATACACCGGAACACCTGCGGCAGCTGGCGGCGACGAAGGAGGCGGAAAGCACAATGGGCAATTTGACCCTGCAGATCGAGCGGATAGGTGATGCACCCGCCGGTATGCGTCTCGTGGTGGAGCGCACGGCAACCGTCGAGGATGTGCTGGAGATCCTGATAAGGCGCGGAGGGTTGCCATGAGAGCGTTCCTGCAGCTAACGTCTGTTTGCCTGCGCCTCATGCTGACCAGTCCGCTGTACTGGGTGGCGCTGACCGTTCTGCTGCTGGTGACCGCCTTCCACACGCTGGGGCAATGGCGATGGCTCGTCGTGCTCGGCGGGGCGGGTCTGGTCAGTCTGCTGTACAGCGTGTGGATGGAAGGGGGAGGGGGACTGCTGGAGCGCGTCCGGCTGGCTCAGGCGGAACGACACTTTGCTCTGGGTGCGGCAGGTGCTCTGGTGATGCTATCAGTGGCGGGTGCGGCGGTGGGTCTGCTGTTTGCAAAATAGCCTCTGTGCACAGCCTTGACAGGCAGGCTTTTCAGCTTCGTGGGGTGTATCTTAACCGCCGGTAAAGGGTGTTGAAAGAGAGAACAGACCCAACCCCCGAACTCCCTTCCCGACGCGGGAAGGGGGAGTCCGAAACCTCCCCCCGCCTCGAGGAGAGGTTGGGAGAGGGGTTTGGAGAGGCTTGCGACGGCATTCGTGTGGAAAACGACCGCGCTTGCGAGGATTTTTGAAACACCCTCACTGTTGGTACGAGAACGTGGAATGAGGAGAAACGCCTGTGCGCGAAGACGAAGAGACTCTGTCTTTTGAAGAGATATGTATCCATTTAGGGGAAGACCCCGAGCGATACCTCGGCTCGGTGGTGCCGCCGATATTCCAGAACAGCCTGTTCACCGCTCCCAGTGTGGATGCCCGTTCTCGCCGTGGCGAGCGGTACATCTATACCCGTGAATCGAACCCGACCACCGACATCCTGAACCGCAAGCTTGCTGCCATGGAGCGCACCGAGGAGGCACGCTCGTTCGCCTCGGGGATGGCAGCAATCAGCGCGGCGGTCATGTCGCAGGTGCGCAGCGGCGACCACGTGGTTTGCGTGAAGAACGTCTACTACCCGGCGCGCGTGCTCCTGCAGGACTATCTCGCCCGATTCGGGGTGGAAGTAACCTTCGTGCCCGGCACCAGCGCGGCGGACTTCGAGCGGGCAATGCGTCCCAGCACGCGGGTGTTCTACCTGGAAAGCCCGACCAGCATCAACCTGTGGTTACAGCCGCTGGAGGAGGTCTGCACGCTGGCGAAAGCACACGGCATCACCACCATCATCGACAACACGTGGGCAACGCCGGTATTCCAGCGCCCAGCCGAGATGGGTGTGGACATCGTGGTGCACTCCGCCAGTAAGTATCTGGGTGGGCACAGCGACGTCATCGCCGGGGTGGTGTGTACCTCTCGTCAGCACATCGAAGCCGTTCATCGCGAGATGACGCTGATCGGCGGTATCCTCGACCCGTTCGCGGCGTGGCTGATCCTGCGCGGGCTGCGCACCCTGCCCACCCGATTGCGCCAGCACCAGCAGAACGCCATACAGGTAGCACAGTGGCTCGCCGAGCATCCTGCGGTGCACAATGTGCTGTATCCTGCTCTGCCATCGCATCCCCAGCACGAGCTGGCTTGCCGACAGATGAGCGGATTCAGTGGGCTGATGTCGTTCACGCTGAAGCGCAACGCGCGCGAGGCGGCGGTTGGGGTGGTGGACTCCCTGCGTTCGTTCCGTATCGGAGTGAGCTGGGGTGGCTACGAAAGCCTCGCTTTGCCGATGCTCATCGAGGACTACGACGGCGAACAGCGCTGGGGATTGCGTGTGCACATCGGTCTGGAGCCGGTGGAAAGCCTGATTGCCGACCTCGAGCAGGCACTGCGTCACGCCGAGGACAAGGGACGCTAGCTGCGCTCGCCCTTCAGCCCGCTGATGAACTTCTCGAAGAAGCTCTTCTCTTCTTCGGGCACATCGGTAAAGCGCTCACCACAGGCGGCTGCGAACTGGCGAAGCAACCCGCGCTGCACCTCGTTCAGATGCGTGGGCACCTGAATGTTGACCACCACCAGCAAGTCGCCTTTCCCGTCGCGGCGGTTGGGCAGTCCTTTGCCGGGCAGCCGGATGACCGTGCCGGGCTGGGTTCCCGGCTGGATATCCACAGCGATTTCCTCCTCCAGCCCCCGAACCTTCACCGTCGCGCCTAGCGCCGCCTGTGCGAACGAGATGGTCATCTTGGTGCGCAGGTTCGCCCCTTCGCGTTCGAACCGCTCGTGAGGGCGCACGTGGAACATCACGTACAGGTCGCCCGATTCGCCGCCGCGCGGACCCGAGTCGCCCTCGCCCAGAAACTGCACCACGGCTCCATCCTCGATGCCCAAGGGCACGCGGATACTCCGCTCCACCATATTGCGCACCCGTCCTTCACCGCGACACTGCGCGCACGGGCGCGAGATGACCCGACCTTCGCCGTGGCAGTTGGGACAGGTCACCACGGTGGAGATGGTGCCCAGCAGTGTATGCTGGGTATGACGCACGCGACCGGAGCCACGGCAGGTGGTGCAGGTGCTGCTCGTTTCGCCGGGCTCTGCGCCGGTGCCCTCACACCGACTGCAGGTCTGGAACCGCGCATACTGGATGGTCTTCGTTGCGCCGGCTGCGAGTTCTTCGAGGGTAACCTCCACGTCGACGCGCAGGTCGTTGCCGCGCTGGGCGCGCGGCGTCTCAGTACGCGCCGCTCCGGAGCCGAAGAACAGGTCAAACAGGTCGCCGATGTTGCCGAAATCTGCAAAGCCGAAATCCGGTTCCGCAGTGCCACCGCGCACACCGGCTCGCCCGAACAGGTCGTAGGCACGCCGTTTCTCGGGGTCGCTCAGAACCTCGTACGCTTCGTTGATGGCTTTGAACTTCTCTTCCGCCTGCTTGTCGCCGGGGTTGACGTCAGGGTGGTACTGTCGGGCGAGGCGACGATACGCACGCTTGATCTCCTCCTGCGTGGAGTCCCTGCTCACTCCTAAGGTTTCGTAATAATCGACCTCACCCGGCATCGCAGTACCTCGTGTCCTTTACTGCTCTTCGCTGTTTGGCTCCTCGTCGTCTGTCTCTTCGGACATGACCTGTCCGGCGTCGTCTTCGTCGTCCAAGCCGAGTATAGTGTCCACCTCATCCGAGATTTCCAGCTCCTCTTCCTGGAGCTCCGGCTCTTCCGGTGCCTCCTCCTGCTCGCTGTGCTCGTCCGGCAGTTCCTCTCCCTGACCATTATCGGAGGCTTTGGGTGCTGACTCGACAGAAATTGCCACCTTCGCCCTCGCCTCCTCGAACTCCTCAGGGGTCAGCCGGGTCTCGGGCACCTCCGGCTCCATGAGCTCCGGCACCGCCTGCACCTCGAAGGTGGGCACCATGCGCCCGCCGGCGATCTCCTCCATCGCAATGGTCAACGGATTGCCCGATCTGCTTTTCACCAGCGCGCGACGCGCAATGCCCTGCTCCTGCAGCTGGCGGGCACGCTTTGCTGCGAGCATCACGAGGGCGTATTTGTTGAACCGGTTGAGCTTGTCGGGACTGGGCAGAATCATGTTGCTTGCGACCTCTCCTCGTTAATCACACCCATGAATTATACCGCCTGCATACTCAATCGTCAACGCGAGCCGACGCGGACTCCGCCAGCTCACGCGCAGCTTCTGCCCACTGCTTCAGACGCTCCCAGTTCGAACCCACTGTCTCCACATCACACAGTTTTAGCACGTGTACTGCGCCGTCGGTCGCCTCATGCCGCATGTGGAGCTCGTCGCGCATCTGCTCCGGGGAGAACTCAAACAACACCTTGGTGGGATGAGAATGCACCTCCAGGGCGCACCGATTGCTCAGCACACGCACCACCGGTTCCACTGGCGTCCATGGGCTGATGTGAAACAGCCTCAGGTTGGGCAGCTCCGCAATGATGCTTGCCTTCGCAGAGAGGTCTTCGCAACCGTGATAGTAGGCCCGCCAGAACAGGCTGGCGAGACGCGCATTAGAAGGCTGAATGAATTCGGCGTACATGCGCGGTGAGAGGGATGCAGCGGATTGTGCGTGAAGATACACCCAGCTGCCGCTCAGCTGGTGCTGTTTGCCCTCCGGAACGGTGTCATACACGGTATGCAGTGCCCAGCTCGCTTCGGCGTCCACTGCGCCTGCTGCCTCACGCGCCAGATGGTAGCGAACCATGCCCTCCGTGATGAAATCCATCAGCTGGTGTACGAAGTGCGGGCGGTCGATAACATCGTAGAGCAGGTTGTCCATCCCCCGCAGGCGCACTGCCCACTCGAACGGTCCGAAACCCAGCTCATCGCTGTCGAGCTTCACTGGCAGGAGGTTATCTGTCAACTCACATGCTTGCTCCAGCAGAGCACGTTTTTCTTCAGACAACTCTTCATAGGGTGGATAGTGCAGGCGGGTGAGGTCTTCCTCCGTCTGCAACAGTGGTATAGGCTTGCCCGCTCCCAGGGGGACGGTGCGGCGCATGGGTATCTCCAGTCCCCACAGGCGGTCGTTGCCCGCTGGATGCGGGGTGGGCAGCCAGATGGTGGGCAGGAGCGGCTCGTCATCGGGGATGTGTTGCGCCTTCCACAAGCGCGAGCGCAACTGCACCTCGATACTGCGAGCCAGCCCTTGCTGGTGGTGGAACTGGTCGGGCGAGGCGATTTCGCGCTCCCAGACGCGCATATACATCGCGTAATGCACCAGCGGGCGTGGTGGGTGGAGGGCATGGAATCGCACCCACAGCTCGCGTCGTCGACGCTGCTCGGGGCTGTTACTGACTTCCAGCACCTGATGCGCCAGGTCCACCAATACACTGTCGGGCATAGACTTCCTCCCAGTGGTTCCATCATGCAGTAGGTTCCACACCGGCGGGAAAGCACCTGCCCGGCGGAGCCAGCATCAACAAAAAGACAGAAAATCGTTTGGCAAGGGTGTATTCCTAATACTCATTAACATTCGTACATTACAAAGACTATATTAAGGCTTTACATTAGCTTATTACAACTCATTGATGAGTAGTTACAGCAAATGCAGGTAACCTTTCAACAGCATGATGCCTAGTCGTACATGATTTTTGAAACTGTCGGAGGGAGAGGAAGGACATGACCCCTTGCAAGGTGAAAACAGAAGTGATATAGTGTACCTGATAGATTAACTACACTAAACTTATACGGTGTAGTTACTGATAATTGGAGCAGTAGAAGGTCTGACATCCCGAACGGAAGGAGGCTAGTTCCCGTGGAGCGGCAGATACGTTATCAGAGGGAGGCAGACCTCGAGTGGGCGCATCGGTTTACACAACACCCGGGCTGTGAACGCTTGTTGTCGTGTATTCAGTGTGGCACCTGCTCAGGTACCTGCCCTCTGTCCATTTACATGGACATCACCCCGCGTCAGGTCATCGCGATGGTGCGCGAGGGCTTCCGCGACGATGTGCTGAAATCCAAAACCATCTGGCTATGTGCCAGCTGTTACGCCTGCAGTGTGGAATGCCCGCAGAAAATCAACATCACCGACGTGATGTACCGGCTAAAACGCGAAGCCATCCAGAACAACGTCTTCCCAAAACGCTTCCCCATCCCTGTGCTCGCTCAGGAGTTCTGCGAGATGGTGCGGCGTCGGGGGCGCAACTCGGAGTTCTGGATGGTGTTTCGTATGGCACTCCGTTCCAACCCCGCGATACTCTTGTCCATGATGCGCACCGGCTGGGACCTGTGGCGCACTGGCAGGCTCTCGATGCGCATGGAGCGTATCCAGCGGGTGAACGAACTGCAGTACATTCCCGCCGCGACGAAGGAGGTGGACTGAATGGAGCCCTCCGCCAAATACCTGTATTACCCCGGCTGTTCGCTGAAAGGCACAGGCATCGCCTACGAGGAGAGCCTGTTGACGACATTCCGCCTGCTGGAACTGCCGATTAAGGAGCTGCCCGACTGGAACTGCTGCGGAGCCACCAACTACATGTCGGTCAGCGAGACCTCGGCGACCCTGCTGGCGGCGCGCAATCTGGCACTGGCTCGGCAAACTGGCTCCCGTGACCTGCTGGCACCATGCAACGCCTGCTATCTTACCTTGCGAAAGAGCCAGGAACTGGTGGCGCACTATCCCAAAATCGCCCACGAGGTGGAGCAGTTTCTGGAGCAGGCAGGGCTGCCCCGACTGGACTCGGTTCGGGTCAGGCACGTCCTGGAAGTGCTGTATACCGACGTGGGCGTTGAGCGCCTGCGCGAGTTGACCGTGCGTCGCCTGCAGGGAGTGCGGATGGCATCGTACTACGGGTGTCAGGCGGTGCGTCCCTACGGCGAGGTAGACGACCCTCACGAACCCACCCGCATGGACCAGATACTCAAAGCCGTTGGCGTGGACGTGGTGGAGTACAACCTGAAGACCAAATGCTGTGGCGGAGCACTTACGGGCACCATTCACGACGTCGGCGTGCGCCTCAACTACATTCTGCTGAAAGAGGCGATGCGCCAGGGAGCACAGGCGATTGTCACCATCTGCCCCCTGTGCCAGTTCAACCTCGACGCCTATCAGGCGGAGATTCGCAAACAGACCGGTGAGCCCATCGACATGCCCATCTTTTATCTCACCCAGATCGTGGGCTGGGCGCTTGGTGGCGACGTTCGCGAGCTCGGCTTGCACCGAGCCATCTCGGGCAAGAAGCTGATCGAGCAGTGGTTCACCGTGAAGAAGGAGGCCGAAACCTATGTCTGAGCAGAGAAACGGTCACGTGCGCATAGGCGTTTACATCTGCCACTGCGGTGCCAACATCGCCGATACCGTGGATGTGAAAGCGGTGGCAGAATATGCGGCTACCCTGCCCGGAGTGGTGATATCACGGGAGTACAAATACATGTGCTCCGACCCGGGGCAGGAACTGATCCAGAAAGATATTGAGGAGCATGCCATCAACCGCGTGGTGGTCGCCGCGTGCAGTCCCACTCTGCACGAGAATACTTTCCGTGGCGCTGCGGAGAGAGCGGGCTTGAACCCCTTCTTCGTGCAGATGGTGAACATTCGCGAGCACGACTCGTGGGTGCACAGCGACCGCGAAGCAGCTACGGTGAAGGCGAAAGACCTGGTCCGTGCCGCGGTGATGCGCGTCTACTTCCACAAGCCGCTCGAGAAGCGTCGCGTGCCGATTCACCCCGAAGTGCTCGTGGTTGGTGGAGGCATTGCGGGCATCCACGCCGCGCTGACGGTCGCCAACTCCGGCAAACGGGTATATCTCGTCGAGCGCGAACCGACCATCGGCGGGCACATGGCGCAGTACGATAAAACCTTCCCGACTCTGGACTGTGCCGCCTGCATTCTCACCCCGAAGATGTCGGCGGTGCGCGCACATCCCAATATCACGCTCTGGACCTACTCGGAAGTGGTCAGCGTGGACGGCTCTGTTGGCGACTACAAGGTGGTGGTCAAGCGCAAGCCGCGCTACGTGCACGAAGACCTTTGCGTAGGGTGCTTGCAGTGCATCGAGACCTGCGTGTACAAAGACAGCAAGTTCGACGACGAGTTCAACCTCGGTTTGAGCAAGCGCAAGCCCATTTACATTCCCTTCGCTCAGGCAACGCCCAAGGTGGTCGTGATCGACCCCGACGCCTGCATCCAGCTGAAGACGGGCAAGTGCAAGAAGTCGTGCATGGAAGCCTGTGTGGAGCGCGGCGCGATTGATTTCGCGCAGAAAGAGACCTACGAAGAGATACACGTGGGTTCCATCATCATCGCCACCGGCTTCCAGACTTTCGACCCGCGCCGAATGCCGCAGTACGGTTACGGCAAATATCCCAACGTGTACAATACGCTGGAGGTAGAGCGCCTGGTCAACGCTTCAGGACCGACCAGCGGACAGGTGATTACCCGCGACGGTCGAGTACCGAAGAGCGTAGGTATCGTCCTGTGCGTTGGCTCGCGTGACGAGAACACCAACCGCTGGTGCTCGCGCGTTTGTTGTATGACCTCGCTCAAGCTGGCACACCTGATCAAGGAGCACACTGGCGCCGAGGTGTACATCTTCTACATCGACATGCGCGCGGCTGGCAAGGGCTACGAGGAGTTCTACCAGCGGGTGCTCAACGAGGGCGTGCACTTCATCCGCGGGCGCGTTGCCGAGATCACCGACTGGGCGCTGGATCCCTCGGAGGCAGGCAAACTGGTGGCGCGTGTGGAGGATACCAATACGGGCTTCGTGCGGCGCATCCCGCTGGATATGGTGGTGCTGGCAGTTGGTCTGGAACCGCAGCCGGATGCGCATGAAGTGCAGCGCATGTTCGGCATTAGCTGTTCGCTGGATGGCTTCTTCCTCGAGAAGCACCCGAAGCTGGCGCCCGCGCCAACCTACACGGATGGCATATTCATCGCAGGCTTGTGCCACGGTCCGAAGGACATCCCCGATACCGTGATGCAGGCTGGATACGCCGCAGCAGAAGCCATCGCGCTGGCGGACACCGGCTTCTTCGAGCTCGAACCCAACACCGCTTACGTAGTGGAGGAAGAGTGTTCGGGTTGCAAGACCTGCGTGCCGCTGTGTCCGTATCAGGCGGTCACCTTCAACGAGGAGAAGCAGAAGGCGTTCATCAACGAGGTGCTGTGCAAGGGCTGTGGCACCTGTGTGGCAGCCTGCCCGTCGGGTTCGATTAAGCAGAACCTGTTCGAGGACGAAGAAATCTACAGCGAGATAGAAGGTGTGCTGGCATACGCCTAGTCAACGGAGGGATGAGCATGGAAGACAGACCGGTTAGCGACAAGCTCTCGACCAGCGTGCAGTGGGAGCCGATCATCGTGGCTTTCTTCTGCAACTGGTGTACCTATACTGCAGCAGACCTGGCAGGAGTCGCCCGAATGGGCTACGACCCGAACGTGCGAGTCATCCGTGTGATGTGTTCTGGACGTGTCGACCCGCAGTTCGTGCTGGATGCCTTCGCGCACGGTGCAGATGGAGTTCTCATCGGTGGATGCCATCCGGGAGACTGCCACTATGTGGAAGGCAACTACAAGACCCTGCGCCGCTACCACCTGCTCCGGCGGCTATTGCGCGATCTCGGCATCGAAGAGCAGCGCCTGAGGCTGGAGTGGATTGCCGCCTCGGAGGGCGAAAAGGTGAGCAAGACCATTAACGAGATGGTGGAGCAGGTGCGTGCTCTTGGACCGTTGCGCCTGTCGCGGCGGTTTAAAGAGTGGGATGCGGAGCTGGCATCCTTGGAAGCGGAAGCGCAGAGCGAGGAGGTGGTAGCTCATGTCTGACAAGCCCAAAATTGCGTTCTACTGGTGCGCCTCCTGCGGCGGATGCGAGGAATCCATCGTGGATCTCGCCGAGGACATTCTGGAGGTCGCCCAGGCAGTGGATATCGTCTTCTGGCCCGTGGCGATGGATTTCAAGCGCAAGGACGTCGAGGCGATGCCCGATGGCGCGATCCTTGCCACGCTGGTAAACGGCTCCATCCGCACCTCCGAACAGGAGGAGATGGCGCACCTGTTGCGTCGGAAGAGCCAGATTCTGATTGCGTACGGGTCGTGCGCACACACGGGCGGGGTGCCCAGCCTTGCCAACCAGTTCACCCGCGAGGAGATCCTGCGCTACGTGTACGAGGAGGCTCCCAGCGTGGTGAACGAGAACCGCGTGCGACCTCAACCGCGACACGGACATAACGGCACCGCCGTCACCCTGCCGGAGTTCCGGGGGCTGGTGCGAAGTCTGGACCAGGTGGTGGAGGTAGATTACTACCTGCCCGGCTGTCCGCCCACGCCCAAACTGCTGAAGCAGGCGGTGCTTACTCTGCTATCGGGCAACCTGCCGCCGAAGGGCACCGTTCTGGCGCCCGACACCGCGCAGTGCGACCAGTGCCCCCGCAAGGAAACCAAGCCGGTGGACCTGAAAATCACCGAGTTCAAGCGGCCTCACTGGACGCAGATAGACCCCGAGAAGTGTTTCCTTGCTCAGGGCATCATCTGTATGGGACCGGCGACACGCTCGGGCTGTGAAGCGCAGTGCATCCGCGGCAATATGCCCTGCACAGGTTGCTTTGGTCCTACCACCCGTGTGCGCGACCAGGGGGCGAAGATACTCTCGGCGCTGGCGTCCTCCGTCAATGCCCGCGAGCCGGAAGACATCGAGAAAATCATGGACGGCATAGTGGACCCGGTGGGCACCTTCTATCGCTACTCGCTGGCGAAATCGCTACTTCGCGCGAAAGTGACTCGTTGAGGAGGGATGGGATATGGACGAGAGCATCCAGACCGTATGGAATGAGGCGCAGGCGCGAGCCAACGAACAGTATTACACCCAGCGCCGGCGCATCACTGTGGACCCCATTACCCGGCTGGAGGGGCACGGCAAAATCGATATCTTCCTCAACGAGCAGGGCGACGTGGAGCGTGCCTACTTCCAGGTGCCCGAGCTGCGCGGCTTTGAGGTCTTCTCGCTGGGCAGACCGGCGGAGGACATGCCACAGATTACCAGCCGTATCTGCGGAGTGTGTCCCACAGCGCACCACATGGCGGGCACCAAGGCGCTCGATGACCTGTACCGGGTAGAGCCTCCATCGCCGGCACGCAAAATCCGCGAGCTGGTATACAACCTGTTCATGCTGGAGGACCATGCGCTGCACGTCTACGTGCTGGGCGGGCCCGATTTCATCGTCGGACCCGACGCTCCTCCCGAGACGCGCAACGTGCTGGGCGTGATCCAGACGGTGGGATTGGACATCGGCAAACGGGTCATCTCCACTCGACGGCGCCTGCGCGAGTCGATCGCGTATCTGGGAGGCAAAGTGGTTCATCCCGTGCTCGGCTTGCCCGGTGGTGTCGCAAAGGGCATCGCTCCGGAAGACCTGCCGCAGTTCCAGGAGGTGGCGCAAGCCGGGCTGGAGTTCGCGCTGTTCACCCTGCAGGTGTTTAAGGACGTGGTGTTGAAAAACCCGGCGTACATGGACCTCATCACGTCCGACATCTATACCCACCGCACCTACTACATGGGACTGGTGGACGACAAGAACCGCGTGAACTTCTATGACGGCAAAATCCGCGTGGTCTCTCCGGAGGGCAAAGAGTACGCGAAGTTCGCCGTGCAGGCGTACCTCGACTACATTGCCGAGCACGTGGAGCCGTGGAGCTATGTGAAGTTCTGCTACCTGAAGGGCGTTGGCTGGAAGGGCTTCATGGACGGCGCGGAGAGCGGCATCTACTCGGTAGCACCGCTGGCTCGGCTCAACGCTTCCGAAGGAATGGCGACGCCGGAGGCGCAGAAGGCGTACGAGGAGTTCTTCAAAACCTTCGGGCAGAAGCCGGTACATCACACGCTGGCAAACCACTGGGCGCGAGTCATCGAAATGGTATATGCTGCGGAGCGCATCGTGGAGCTGGTCAACGACCCCGAAATCACCAGCACCAACCTGCGCGTCATCCCAACCGTCAGCCCGACGGTCGGGGTAGGGGTGGTGGAGGCTCCGCGAGGTACGCTGTTCCACCACTACGAGACAGACGAGGATGGCATCCTGCGCAAGGTGAACCTCATCGTCGCGACGCAGAACAACTCTGCCCGCATGGCGATGAGCGTGGAAAAGGCGGCAAAGGGGCTAATCCATGGTGGGGAGGTCTCGGATGCTCTGCTGAACAAGGTGGAAATGGCGTTCCGGGCATACGACCCCTGCCACGCCTGCGCCACGCACTCCCTGCCAGGACAGATGCCCCTGGTGCTCAGCGTATACAACGCCAGCGGTAAACTGGTGCATCAGCAGAAGCGATGAGTGAACGCGCGGGAAGAACACTGGTACTGGCGCTCGGAAACGACCTGCTCGGCGATGACGGCGTGGGGCTGGAGGCTGCACGTCAGGTCGCCGGGCAGGTAGACGCTACGGTCGACGTGGTGGAGACCGGCGAAGCCGGACTGGCTTTGCTGGAGATGCTGGAGGGCTACGCGCGTGCACTGTTGATCGACTCGGTGGTAACAGGGCGCTATCCGCCCGGCACGATACTGGAGTTCTCCCCGGATGACTTCCGCAGGGTGGTGGCGCCCTCACCACACTATGCAGGCTTGCCGGAAGTGCTGGAGATGGCTCGTCGACTGGAGCTGGATTTCCCTTACGAAATCCGCATTCTGGCGATGGAGGTTCTGAACCCCTACGAGTTCCTCCTCGGCTTCTCGGAGCCGGTGCACGAAAATCTGCCCCGGTTTGTTCAGCGTGCGCTGCAGATACTGGGCGAGTGGCGGTGTGAGAACTCCCCCCTCGTTATACCCCCACGCTGAAGCACCAGCTTGCAGTTCTTCTGCGGATGTGGCAAAATAGGGGCATGAAAGTACGCGGAGAGAAGCCGATACGCGTCATCATGGTGGGACCTTCGCTTAGCGTTCACGGAGGGATGTCATCCGTCAGTAAGCTCCTTCTGGCATATGCTCCCGACAACGTCGCCTTCCGCTATGTTGCCACCATGCGCGAGGGCAATTCTCTGCTGAAGCTGTCGGTCTTCGTCGCTGGGTTGTTTCGTCTGCTGCACGCATTCGTCACTTTCAGACCGGACTTAGTGCATATTCACTTCTCCAAAGCCGGTAGTGTGTGGCGCAAGGGTATCGTTGCCTTCGTGGCACGCCTGTGTCGCACGCCCTAT
>OGCI01001831.1_pt1 | contig 16145 bp, 15 predicted proteins | sample 1570021 | NCBI WGS metagenome assembly OGCI01 (sample SAMN06264664, study PRJEB24512) | hot springs metagenome | isolation source: Hot spring water | place: South Africa: Tshipise | collected 2015-06-21 | reverse complement strand
TGCCGGCGTTGATGAAGAGCAGGGTGGGGTCGTCCTGGGGCACCACGCTAAAGCTGGGCAGGCGCAGGTGGCCTTTGTACTGGAAGAACTGGAGGAACTTTTCGCGAATCTCGGCGGTTTTCATGCAAGCCTCTCAGCACTAATCGAAGACACAACCCCCATCGAGAGGGGTTTGCCGCGAACCTTAGTTTACCCCGGCAGTCGCCAGGCCCCAAAAGTGCTACACCTTTGCCGATAAAACCATAATCCCCACCTTTTTGACCCAGCCAGTTTCGCGCAAGCAGGTAGACACCCGGCAGCTGTTCTACACCACCCGGGGTAGCCTTGAGATCTTCCCTGCTTTCGGTGCTTCCATGAGCATGATGCGCGCGCGTTTTGCCCGTGATGTATGGGACGAGGGCAAAGGTGGGGTGCATATTTTGCCCAGGGTCGGATTGTCTGATGAAGAGCGCATTTGCGATGTGCAGGCCAGTGCGCCAGCTCTGGTAGGGGCGGCCCTTGGCACGGGCGAAAAGGAGGAGTTTCTGGCGGAGCTTTTTTCGCAGCCCAACCTGATTTTCGCCTCGATTGATATCGCCCATGGGGCTAGTGCGGCGGTACTTCTGGTGCTGCACAAGATTCGTAAGCTGGGCATCAACAGCGGTATTGTTCTGGGCAACGTGGGCTCCATCGAAGGTTTCGCCTATGCCTACTGGCTGATAGCTCTCGGGTTTCCGACATGCGATTATCAAGGTTGGGGTAGGGCCAGGGTCGGTCTGCACCACCCTTAATACCGGCGTGGGGGTAGGGCAGTTGTCGGTGCTGGAGGAGATCCGAAAATTCCAGGCGGTGGTCGGCTACTCCGACGTGCAGGTGATTTCCGATGGGGGGGTCAACAGCTCGGGTGACTTTGTAAAGGCGTTGGCCTACAGTGAGAGCGTGATGATGGGCAAATTCTTTGCCTCGGGCAGCTTTGAGGACGAAGTGCTCATCCGTCAAAACGGTGAGCTGGTGGGTGTGCTGCTGTACGGTATGGCCTCCACCCTGGTTACTGAGAAGCGCAATTTTATCGAGGGCTCCTCGCAGACCCTGCGGGCCTTCCACCACACAGCCCAGGAGGCCATCCGCGGCTGCGCGAAGGCTTGCAGAGTGCCATGACCTGTCAACGCCACCAACCTGACCGAGTTCAGAGGCAGTGTGCGTTTCGCCAAGAACTCGGCGGCTGCCATCGCCGAGGCCGGGGTTCACTTACCCCGCCAACTTTACCTGAAAGCCCGTTTTTGATGGGCTGCTCCCCCACACCCCCTCGCTTTAAAGCAAACTCTGGCAGTGCAATCTGGTATATTCCCCAATTTTTTGTAGTGCTTAAGGTTATTCTGATGGGTGTGGAAGTCTTGGTGCTGGTCTACCGTAACCTACGGGCCCGGCCCATCCGTAGCGTTCTGACTTTGCTGGGCATTGTGGTCTCGACGGCCTCGATGGTGCTTTTTTTGAGCTTTGGTGAGGGACTGCGCAAAGCCCTGGGGGCCGAGTTATCCAGTGTGGGGCCGGCCATTCTGGTCGTGGCCGAGGGTGCCGAGGCTTTCAGCGCTGGCTATCCCGAACTGCGCCCCGAAACCGTGCGGCAGATCCAGTTGGTGGCTTCCGAGATTGGGATCACGCGGGTGATTCCTACGGCCATCTTTGCCCGTGGGGGGTTTGATCCGGCCAGCAGCTTTGTCTTTCAGGGGTTGCCCCAGGGTGCGACCGCCAAGGATCTGTATCCCAACGTGAATCTGGCCTCGGGCAGCTTGCAGACAGGCCAGCGGGGGGCGGTGGTGGGGGGCGGCATTGCTGAACGCAACAACCTTAGCCTGGGCAAGACCCTGCGCCTCTCGCCGCAGATCTCCCTCGAGGTTGTGGGGGTGCTCGAGCGCTCCGGCGGCATCGCCGACAGCTTCATCTACGTACCGATAGAGGCCATTCATGCGGTGCTCAACACGCAAAATTACAGCTCGATCCTGGTCTCCATTGACCCTGCTCAGAAAGCTGAGGAGGTCGCCAAAGCCCTCGAAGCCCGCATCGAAGGCATCGATGCCCAGACCACCGGCGACGTGATGCGCTTTGCCGAGCGGGCCGTGCGGATTTCCGACCTGGTGCGTTTTGGCATCAGCCTGGTGGCCCTGATCGTGGGCGGGCTGCTGGTGGCCAACACCGTGATGATGTCGGTGTACGAGCGCATACGCGAGTTTGGTCTGATGCGGGCCCTGGGTGCCAAGCGGGGCTTCATTTTTGGCCTGGTGCTGCTGGAAGCCTTGCTGCTGAGTGTGGTGGGGGGGCTCTTGGGGCTGGCTCTGGGGCAGGCGGCCTCGGGGCTGGTCAACTGGTACACCGGGCGGGAGGTGGGCCTCGCGCTCTCGGCGGTGACCTTCCGGCTGGCCTCGTTTGCCTTGCTGGTAGCAGTGGTGCTGGGGCTGCTGGCGGGCTTCCTGCCGGCCCGCACGGCCAGCCGCATCCAAGTGGTGGAAGCCCTGGGGAGGGTCTGATGCTCGAGGCCATCAACCTGCACAAGCGTTACCACCAGGGCGAGATTGACGTGGTAGCGGTGGACCACTTCACCTACCGGTTTCCGCCTGGTCTGACGTCCATTGTCGGGCCTTCGGGTTCAGGGAAAACAACCCTGCTGAACTTGCTGGCCGGTTTTGATGTGCCGAGCGAGGGCGAGGTTCGCCTCGACCACACGCCGTTTTCGACCCTTCCCGAGGACGGTCGCTCGGGTGTGCGCCTTCAGTACATGGGCTTTGTTTTTCAGCAGTGGAACCTAATTCCCACCCTAACTGCCCTGGAAAACGTGGCCTTTCCCATGATGCTGGCCGGCCTAGGTTTCAGGGAACGTGCTGCCCGGGCTAGCCAGTTGCTGGAGGCGGTGGGGCTGGGCCTGCGCGCCCACCACCTGCCCAGCAAGCTCTCAGGCGGTGAGCAGCAGCGGGTGGCGATTGCCCGGGCCCTGGCACTCAACCCGCCTATCTTGTTTGCCGATGAGCCCACCGGCAACCTGGACTCGGTCTCGGGGGCCAGGGTGGTGGAACTCCTGCTGCGCCAGGCCGAGGAAGGCCGTACGGTGATTTTGGTCACGCACGACCTCGAGCTGGCCCGCAAGGCCGCGCGAATCCTGCACCTCAAGGATGGGAGGCTGACCCGGGTCGAAGAGGTCGCGTCGGCGGTTGTTCCGCGCTTATAGGGCGCTATAGGCCTGGCTACCGGCAAGGGGTTTACTCCCCACCAGGAAGGGCCTCGAGGTCGTCAGCCGCAGTGCGGCCAACCTGGCTTTGGTCAACTTCATTTACGACGACAACCTCGGCTTTCGCTTGGATGGCTCACGCACAGGTCTTGTTGGCTTTCACTCGTGCGAAGACCACAGCAGCGTCACGGCCCCTCGGCAGCGATGCCATGCTGTGCGTGTTCGCCCGCATCCGCGAGCTTGGGTTGCTGAAACAACGGGCTTCCTCCAGCCGCTAGAGCCGGTTAGGATGCCCGTCAGAGGGGGATATGGACACCGGAGTACCGGTTTCTTCCGGGATGGTGAGGACATAATCTGCCCAGATGGGCTGCTTGACGAAGCCCAGAGCCTCGTTGATGGAGAGCATGGCGCGGTTGCCTGCCTCGTTGCCGGTACGGATTTCCCGGATGCCGTAGTTTTGGGCAAAAGCCACACACTTGAGCTTCAGGGCCAACGCCAGGCCTTTGCGCCGGTAGGCCCGGCGGGTTCCGGTCAGACCCGTACGGAAATAGTCGCCATCGGTTTTCCACAGCGTGCTCATGGCCACGTACTGGCCGGTGGCTCGGTCAATGGCCACGTACTGTCCCTCCGGCAGGTAATACCGGCTCTCGAACACCCACTTGCAGTAGTCTTCAAACCTCACCTCGCTCAGGGCTTCGGGGCGTGGCACATCGAGGCGGGCCTCGAGCCATAGATCGTAGGCTTTTTGCTTGTGCTCTGGGTCGCCCTCCAATTCCTTCATGTTCCTAAGCTCGAAGCCGGCCGCTTCCACCGCCTCGATCTTTCCGGCGTAGGGGGTGAAGTCGAAACTCTGTACATCGAGCCTCGACTCCCAGTACTTCATTTTTTCCACAAAGCCCAGCTTGTTCAGCCAGGCGATAGCCTGGGGCTGGTCTTCTCGCGTGCTGCTGAGAATGGAGATGGGATTGTGGGGCATGAGCGCCTCCAGCACGGCATCATACAACCGCTTGCCGATGCCCTGGCCGCGGAACTCGGGTTGCACCGTGACCCAGGCAGCGAACTTCCGCGGGTGATACATCCCCTCGAACTGGGTGTAGTCGCCCACCCCCACGATCTGGCCGTCGGCCTCAGCTACAAAGCGCCCCCACTTGATCTCGGGCGCGTGCATGTCACCCTCGCGCAGCGAGGCTTCGGTGTGTGCCTCATCGGGCCAGGCAGCGTTCAGCACCTCGGCGATGGCCGGGTAGTCGGATGGGGTAAAAGGCCGGATAACAGGTTGGGTGCGCATAGGCTTCTCCTTCGGAGGGTGGACGGGGTGATGTGCTACCCTAAAAGGGTGAGCAAAAAGATTCGCCAGAAGCTGGCCGCTATCGTGACCACGGTGGTGTTTGGCTTTCTTCTCTTCAAACTGCTCGAGCGTACTTTCGTGCTGATCTGGGTCAATACCCCCTGGTGGGGTGCGCTGGTTATGCTGGTGGTGCTGTTCCTGATCATTGACTACACCATCAGCCGGGCCTTTGGAGTACGGGATTAAGGCGCAGAAAGACCGTGGCCGGCTCCTTCACAAAACCCAGGGCCTCGTTGATGGCCAGCATGGGCCGGTTGATCTGATGGTTGGAGGTGCGGATGTAGCGCGCCCCATACTCCAGTGCAAACGCTGCGGCCCGTAGTTTGAGGGCCAGTGCGATGCCTTTGCGGCGATGGCTTTTGAGCACCCCGGTCAGGCCGGTGCGCAAAGTCTGGGGGCGGTGGGATTTGAACAGCATGCTGACCCCCACCATCTGCTGGCCCTCGAATGCCAGAAAGAACCCCTCCGGTAGCAGATTGGGGTCTTCCAGGCTGCGCTCACGCCAGACCTCGAAGGGCCAGGGGGTAATGGGCTCGGCGCTGGGCACATCCCCCAGCAGCTCGATCTCGAGCCTGTACAGCGCTTCCTGGAAAGCTTCCTCCTGCCAGGGCAGTGCGCTCAAAGGCTTTAGCACAATATTTGGGGGCAGGGAGCGCACCAGGGGGGTGGGGTCAAACCCCGCCAGGTCCAGCACCGACTCCCAGCGGCGCTCCACCTCGTTGAAGCCCTGGGCCAGCAAAAAACGGAACTCGGGCCAGTTCTCCCTGACCTGGGCCTGAAGTTCGTGTGGCCCAAAGGTAGTTAGGCGCTCTTGCAGGAATGCCCACAGCTCGGCTTCCAGGGCCTGGGCCTTGGGGTGTAGGTGGTAGCGCACCTCGAGTGCCCCCGGCTTGGGGTCGTAGTAGGGGGTGGCGTACTCCAGCACCCCCACCACCGTGCTGTTTTGCTCAACCAGGAAACGCTCCATCACATCATTCCGGGATCGGGTGCGGTCCAGGTGCTTCACCCCGGCAATGTCGAGCGGCGCCTCGGGGTGGGCGGCCTCGAGCACCGCGGCAAAGGCCCGGTAGTCGGCCTCGGAAAAATCAAAAGGGCGTATTTTCATGCCAAGGTCTTCTCCTCGAGGGCCGGCAAGCTTTTCGCATGGAGGTAAGGAAGCAAGGGGCCTATGCTTCGCCCCCAGCTCGGATATGAAAGTGATATGGTGCCAGCGCAACCGTGGGGTGGCAAACCACCGATATACCTGCAAGGGTCCAGAGAAAGTGAATGACCGGCATCGGCTTACCCCTTCCGCGGTCGAAGCTTGACCAAGGAAGTCTAGCACGCGCTGCGTGGGCATCGCAAGTTGCCCCAAAAAAGCGCAAACCCGGCTTAGGGTGGGACTACGTAACGCTGAAGGTTCATTTTTGGTTCAAATATCGTCCACTCTGGGTGTTGACCGGTTAGCCTCGAGGTATTGTGGAAGCGGCAGGGGTAATCATCTCCATCTTGCTCACAGCGATACTCGTGCTGGCCCACATGGGCCGTGAACGCTGGGGAATTGTGCCATTTGCTATGCTGGTTTCGGCCACGGGTCTGCTGGCGCTGGGAAGTTCGTTTTATGCCGATGCCCTGGGGCTTTATTTTAGCTTGCTGTTTCCCTTACAGACGGGCCTTCTGCTTCTAGTAGCCCTCGACAACGAGAAACGCTGGCACAGCATCCTGCTAGGGTTGCTGATGATGGGCGGGCTGGTTTTGGTTTTACAAGCCTCCTTACGCCTTCTCGACCTACCGCTCCATCAGGCCGCTCAGGTAGCCGGTGCCGGCTATACCCGTACTGTAGTGCAGGCACTGGTGCTGCTGCTGAGCGGGATAACAGCCTGGTGGTTTTACCCCAGGCTGGCAAAGCGAAACCGTAAGCGGGCGCTGGCGCTGATGCTGGCGTCCTTTGGCCTGATCAGCGTGGGACTTTTGTTCGGGCTGGCCCGCGAGGGGTTGGGCGAACTGGTGCTGAGCTTTGTCTTGCAAGCAGTGCTGCTGGGGCTTCCGCTGTGGTTTTACATCGAGCGCTCACACCGCCAGATGCAAAACAAGCCTATCGAGACGGTCTACACGTCCCTCTTGAATACGGTCGAAGCCCTGGCAAAGCGCTCTGAAGAAGAGCTATGGCCCCGTTTGCTAGAATCGGCGGTGCGGGTAGTGCCGGGGGCTCAGGCGGGCAGCATTCGCCTACGTCAGGGTTCGGAGTTTGTTTTTGTGGCCCAGGTGGGTTTTGGTGAGGGGATTCTGGGTTTGCGCAGCAGCGAGAGCGATGTCATGGCCTGGCACGGCAACCCAACTACCTGGCGGCAGGGACAGCCGCGTATCGCCAACCATACCGACATTCAGCGGATTCGGGCCTTGAGCCAGGGCAACGAGCGCATTACCCAGCAGCTTAACCAGGCCAGCCAGTACCAGGTCGATCGCATTCGCTCTACGCTGTGCATGCCGGTCTTGCTGGGGGGCGAGGTGGTGGCTGAAATCAACCTGGATGCGTTTCGTGACCGGGCTTTCAGCGAGCAGTCGGTTGAGGTGGCCCGCCAGTATGCCCTTCAGGTAACGGTCTTGTTGGCGGCGCACCGCCAACAAGCTGAACTCGAGGCCCGCCTCCACGAGTTCGAGGTAATTGAGGCCCTGAGTGCAGCCTTGCGTGGTCTCAAAGGTACCGCCGAGATCACCAAGCGGCTGGTGCGCGAGACCATCCGCCTGATGAACTCGGAGCACGCCGGCCTGCTTCTGATCGAGCCCGATGGCGAGCACATGCGCTGTTACGCGGCTGCAGGGCTCTTCCTGGATATCAGGGATGTTTTGATCCCCAGGGGGCGGGGTTTTAGCTGGGCCGCCATCGAGAGCCGTGCGCCAATCTGGAGCAACCAGGCCCACCTCGACAAGCGGGCTCATGGAGAGTTCAAGCGCCAGCTCCCACCCTATTCCGAAATCGTGATGCCGCTGTTTACCTCCAAGGGCCTGCCGCTGGGGGTACTGATCTCGGCGCGTAACGGCTCTGGTGCCTTCCAAGACCGTGACATGCGGCTGATGCAGGTCATCAGTAACATTGCCGCCAATACCCTCGAGCGGGTGAGGGCTAACGAGAAACTCGAGGCCGAGATTGCCGAGAAAACGGCCCTCCTCGAGCTTTCCTACATGCTCGAGGGCAACGACCCTGCCCTGCTGCCGCTGGCTCTGGAGAAGATTCGCCAGATGGGCCATGCCGATTGCGTGGTCCTGGGGGTGCTCGAGGGCAACGCCTACTGCACCAGGGCCATGGCCGGCGATGTGCGGGAGGAAGTTGCCGAACTGCTCGGTAAGCCGCTGCCCCTCACGCACCCCGTTCTGCAGGAGGTAGCCCCCGGCAAGGCGTTCCAAATGGGCAGTACAGAATCCCACTCCGATTTAAGAGCCTTCTCGGCGGTCGGTATCCACGGAGTCTACATGATTGGGGTGGCCAACGAAACCGAGCTTCGGGCGGGGATGGCTTTATACCGCTTCCAGTCCAGCCAGGGCTGGAACGACTCAGAAAACCGTTTGCTGGAAGGGGCGGCCCGTATTCTGGGGGCCTTGCTGCTGCGCCTCGAGCGTACGAGGCAGCTCGAGGCTGCCTACGATGGGGCTTTGCGGGCCATCGGTCTGGCCCTCGAGGCCCGCGACCGCGAGACCGCTGGTCACACCGACCGGGTGGCCGCCATGGCCGAACGACTGGGGCGCGAACTGGGCATGAGCGAAACCGAACTGCGCGATCTGCGCTGGGGGGCCTACCTGCATGATGTGGGCAAGCTGACCATCCCCGATGCCATCCTGCTCAAGCCGGGCAAGCTGACCCCCGAAGAGTTCAGTACCATGAAGACCCACGCACAGCTCGGCGACGACCTGGTGCGTAACCTGCCCTTTGTACCCATTGCTGCCCGCCAGGTGGTGCGTCACCACCACGAGCGCTGGGACGGTCGCGGCTACCCAGATGGCCTGATCGGCGAACAAATTCCCCTCTCGGCCCGTATTTTTGCCATCTGCGATGTATTCGCACCGTGCTCGGGAGCGGCCCTACAAAGCCGCCTTACCGCTTGAAATGGCCGCCCAGGAGCTTTTGCGAAGTGTTAAACCTGGACCGTCACCTGGTGGAGGGTTCCTCATATGCCAGGGCCTTAAGGACGCTATGCTCACCTCCCAGGCTGCAGACTGACTGGCTTAGGTCAACCAGCTGGCCGCCCAACGTTCCTACCATTACGCTCCACACGTCTTTTGCGCTATGATGAGGCTCAATGGTCGAATTTTCACGAGATTTGCTGGGACTGGAGCAACGCATCGTCATGGTGACGGGAGCCGGACGGGGCTTTGGGCGTTCGATGGCCCGCTCCTATGCTCGCAACGGAGCCACGGTCATCACGGTTGACCCCGATGTAGAAATGGCCACCGCGATAGCCTCCGAGGTTGAACAGCTGGGGGCTACCGCTATTCCCATCCGAGGGGACATGTCGGTGGTGCTCGATGTAATGAACACCTTCGAGAAGATCGAGGAACTCTTCGGGATGCTCGATGGGATTGTTCATGTGACCAGCGCCGAGAGCAAAACGCCGTTCGTCGAGCTTTTGGAAAGCGAGTGGTACGACCTGCTCAACGCCGATGTGAAATCCAGCCTTTACGTTTTGCAGCAGGGCCTGCGCTACCTGAGCGGCGGCGGCTTCGTGACCCTGGTGCTGCCGCCCTTGCAGCGCGACCAGCCGCATGTGGCCTCGATACGTGGCGCGGTGGCAGGCCTGATCGAAGGAGCCACCCGAATATTCCCCACCAACGTGCGGGTTAACGGGGTCATTCCCAGCCGCGACCCGGTGAGCGAAGAGCACGACCGGCCCCTGGTGCGGGTTGCAGTGGCTCTGGGCTCGATGGTTTCGGAGGGGGTGCGGGGGCAGTTGCTCGAGGTCTTGCTCCCCGAGCCGCCCAATCAACCGGAAATTCACGACCTGCTGAGGGAGCTTCCATGAAAGTCCTCTGCTTCGTAACGGTCTTATGAACTGCCCTTTCTGTGGAAACCCGGATAGCCGCGTGCTGGATTCTCGCCCATCGGACGAGGGCTCGGTCATCCGCCGCCGTCGGGAGTGCCCCAAGTGTAAGCGCCGCTTTACCACCTACGAGCGTGCCCAGGTAGAGCCTTTGTTGGTGATCAAGCGCTCGGGGCGCAAGGAGACCTTCGACCCCAACAAGCTTCTGCGCGGCCTGAGCCTGGCCGCCCAGAAGCGCCCCATCGACCCAGAGGTGTTGCAGGAATTCGCCTTTGGCTTCGAAGACACTGTAAAGGAGATGGAGATCACCTCGGAGGAAATAGGCTTGCGCTCGCTGGCTTTCCTGAAAGACCTCGACCCGGTGGCATACATCCGCTTTGCTTCGGTTTACCGGGAGTTCGACAGCCTCGAGAATTTCATCGAGGAGGTGCGCAAGCTCGACCGCAAATCTGGCAAGGGCAGGAAAACCCCCAAGGTGGAGGAAGAGGACCCACTCGACCTGGCCGATGAGGCCAAACTGGGAACCGTGTAGCGTGCCCAAACGGCGGTGTGAAACTTTGGTTCAGCACGATGGGTGATACCGGATTCAAAAATCTTACCTCAGAGGCTGGGTTGCGCGCGCAGCGCACCTCGAATCCTGGAGCCCACCCCTGCCTGCGGTCGGCGATACCAGCAGTGCCCTTCGGTCGGGTTGGTCCGTCACCATCCGGTGACGAACCAACCGAATCTGGTATCCGGCAAATTCCTTCACGAAAAGCGCTCCATTACAGCTCTCCCCGCCAGGGAGGATTGGCTCCAGCCCGCGTGCAGGTGATGGCCGCCACACGGGCGGCGAAGCCCAGCAGGGCTGTTGTCTGTTCGGTGTTCAACGATTCCAGCGCAGCCCTGGACCAGACACCAGCATTCCAGAGCCAGCTCAGGGTGCCGGACATGAAGGCATCGCCGGCACCGACAGTGTCCACAATCTGCACCTGGGGTGCCTGGACTCGGGTTATTCCAGAGCCACAAACCGCCAAAGCGCCCTGACCCCCCCGTGTCACGATAACCATGACCGGGCCATGGCTCTTCCACTCCAGAGCGATGGTTTCCGGGTCCTGGCCAGGGTAAAGCCACTCGAGGTCGGCCTGGCTCACCTTGACCAGATCGACCAGCCCCAGCCAGTCCTCAAGGCGCTCGAGGTAGGCGCCTCGATTGGGAATCAGGAAAGGGCGCACGTTGGGGTCCAGGGAGATCAGGCGTCGGCGGGCCTCCCGCTGCATCAGGAGCTCGAGGGTAGAGGCGATAGGCTCCAGCACCAGCGAGTAAGAACCAAAGTGCAAGGCTGTGTTGGCTGGTAGGGTAGCGGGCAGGTCTTCGGGGTAGAGCAGGCGGTCGGCGGTGTTATCGCAGTAGAAGGAAAAAGACTCGCCCGACTCGGAAGGGGAGACCAGGGCCAGGGTGGTGAGCTGCTGGCCCTCCTTTACGTAGTCCAGGCTCACCTGGCTGGCGGCCAGATGGCGCCGCAGCAACTGCCCAAAGGCATCCTGTGAAATCCGCCCCAGAAAGCCGACCGGCGTTCCCAGGCGACCTGCTCCCATAGCTACGTTGTAGGGGGAGCCGCCGGGATGAGGTATATACGCAGTGCCGCCATTGTGCACTGTGGGGGTCATGTCTATCAGGGCTTCTCCAGCAACAATCAGCATGTGTCCTCCAGGGGTGGTAGGGGCTCGACCGTGGCAGCAGTTTATCCTGGAGTCACGGAGCGTGTAAGTTCACCCCCGGCCATCCTCGAGGTAAACTTGAGTGCGGAGAAAGCTATGGGACTGAGCAAAGGAAAGTTTGAGCGAATTCAGGCTTGTGCCGACGAAAAAGGCATCATTGCAGCTGCTGCGATGGATCAGCGGGGTTCTCTACGCAAGGCCATTGCTAAAGCCAGAGGCGCAGACGTGAGCGATGCCGAGATGACCGAGTTCAAAACAGCCGTGGTCAAAATCCTCACCCCTTATGCCTCGGCTATTCTGATTGACACCGAGTACGGTCTACCGGCATTGAAGGTCAAGGCCCCGCGCACCGGCGTGTTGCTGGCCTACGAAAAATCGGGCTATGACACCACCGCCGTGGGCCGCTTGCCCGACTTGCTGCCCGATCTGAGCGTACGGCGGATCGTGGAGGCCGGGGGCGATGCGGTCAAGATTCTGCTGTACTACAACCCCGAGGACGACCCTAAAATCAACACCATCAAGCACGCTTTCATCGAGCGGGTAGGGGCCGAGTGTGCTGCGCTGGAGGTGCCTTTCTTTCTCGAGCCCATCGCTTACGACGATCGGCTTGGCGAGGGCCTCGAGCTGGCCAAAGCCAAACCCCGCTATGTAGCCAAGTACATGGAAGAGTTCTCCAAGGACCGCTACGGCGTGGACGTGCTCAAGGTAGAGCTACCTTTCAACATTGCTTATACCAGCGGCACCCTGGGCTTCAAGGGTGAGGAAGCCTATACCCGCACCCAGGCGCTGCAATTTCTCAAAGACACTGCCAGCGCCGCCGGTAAGCCTTTCATCTACCTATCTGCGGGCGTGAGCGATGCGGTGTTCCGCGAGTCGCTGGAGATGGCCGCCGAAGCTGGGGTACCTTTCAGCGGGGTCTTGTGCGGACGGGCTACCTGGCAGGATGGCATTCCGGTGTATGCCAAGCAGGGTGGAAAGGCGCTGGAGGACTGGCTCTCCGACCAGGGTGTAAAGAACATCCAGATGCTCAACGAGGTGCTGGCCAAGGGCGCCAAACCCTGGTGGACTCTGTATGGCAGCCTGGAAGCCGCCCGAGGATAACCGAGTTGTACGAGCATGCCCCCCTGCTAATGCAGGGGGTTTTCGTCGAGGGGGAAGGGACCCATCTGATACCAGATTCGGTTGGCTCGCCACCGGATGGTGACGGACCAACCCGACCGAAGGGCACTGCCGGTATCGCCGACCGTAGGCAGGGGTGGGGCGTACTTTGGGATTCAAGTTGTACCGCACGCGGCGCGATCTGGCCTCTAAAGTTTTTGATATGGATGATTATCTTTTGAATCCGGTATGACACCAGCTTCGGTCGGTTCACTACGCTCCATGACCCCACGGGCAGTGCATCGGAGCCTCACAAGAAATTGGCCTTGGATGATTGTCGTGGCCCCCTCTATTATTGCTGAGGGGACGATCGCCGACGCATGTTTTTGAGTTTCATCTTGCACACGCTGCCTCTGGCGTCGGGGGCCCGTCCCAACCGAAGTCTTCCGATCTGCAATTCGGGTCGCACTGCTGCCAACACAATCGCGGCAGGGTCGTCGGAACCTGAGTCGGTATCAGTCCAGGTGCATTTTGAGACCTTCACAGCCGGTACTGTTCGTCTGACACCTGCTCCAACCACTCGGTGCTCACCCCATCCGCCGCCGCCTGTATCGCTAGGTGGGTCATAGCGTGGGTGGGGCTGGCCCCGTGCCAGTGCTTTTCGCCGGGAGCAAAGTAGAGGGTGTCTCCGGCCTTCATCTCCCGCACGGGCTCACCCCAACGCTGGTACCATCCAATGCCAGCCTCCACGTGCAACACCTGCCCTTGGGGGTGGGTATGCCAGGCGGTGCGTGCACCCGGCGTGAACATCACCCGCAACACATGCAGATTCATTGGCGCGGGGGTAATTACCAGCTCGCTCAGATAGACCGAACCGCTAAACCATTCCGGCTTGCCCTGGCGGGTGGGCGCTTGAGGCACAAAACTTTTCCAAGGGTTCTCCATAGCTCAATTTACTTCCACCGGGCCTGTATGCGGGTACTGCTATGACTCTTGACGATGGACCCTCGAGGTCTAGAAAGCCCGCTCGTACTGCACTGGCCAGACCTTAGTACCCAGCGCCCGGCCCGCCCGGTAGGGCCAGTAGGGGTCGGCCAGCAGGGGGCGGCCTAGCAAGATTAGATCGGCCTGTTTCTCCTGAAGAATGGCCTCGGCTTGTAAGGGCTCGGTAATGAGGCCCACCGCCCCTGTGGATAAGCCTGTGGACAAGCGTATTTGGGCCGCAAAAGGCACCTGATACCCAGGCCCCAGGGGAATCTTGACCCCAGGGACGGCCCCGCCCGAAGAGCAGTCCAGCAAATCCACGTCGCGTTGCTGTAGTTCCCTTGCAAAAACCACCGTGTCGGCAATCTCCCAGCCCCCTTCTGTCCAGTCGCTGGCCGATACCCGTACCAACAACGGCAACTCGGCAGGCCAGACCTCCCGCACCGCCTCCACCACCTGAAGCGGGAAACGCATACGGTTTTCACGGCTCCCCCCATACGCGTCGGTGCGATGGTTGGACAACGGCGACAAGAACGAGTGCAGCAGATAGCCGTGGGCCATGTGAATTTCCAACACTTCAAACCCTGCCGCCAAGGCCCGCCTGGCTCCTTGCTGAAAGGCATGGCGTACCTCTTCCAGCCCCGCCTGGTTCAACTCCTGCGGCATGGCCCAGCCCTCGTGAAAAGCAATTGCGCTGGGGGCCACCGGTGTCCAGCGGTGCAGGGGCTTTCCCCCGTTCCAGGGGCTGGCTGTGCCCGCCTTGCGTCCGGCATGGGCAATCTGGATGCCCGGAACGCCACCCGCCGTCTTGATGCGCTGGGCCAACTGCTGCAAGCCCGCCACGTGATCGTCCGACCAGATGCCCAGATCCTCTGGGCTAATCCGCCCTCTGGCCTCCACTGCGGTGGCCTCGACGATGATCAGGCCCACCCCGCCAATAGCCCGGGTGGGGTAGTGCAACAGATGCCAGTCGGTCACCTGCCCCTCCTGGGCCGAGTACTGGCACATGGGCGACATGGCAATGCGGTTTTTGAGGATTACCGAACGCAGCTTCAAGGGGCTGAACAGCAAGCTCATAGCGCGGATTCTACGCGGTGAGGTGGTTTGATTTGTAGATTTCTATACATAACGCTTTTTCCTCACTAGGCTCGTGATACGATGGGCACGCAGTACGAAAAAAGTTATACTAAGTACAATAAGTTTTGCGAGGAGGTGAACCGCTGAAAGCCATAAGCCGAGAGCCAAGAGCGAACCGCTAGTTGGTTTTGGGCTTCCAGCCTTCAGCCTTAAGCCATGCCAGTTGATTTCACCCTGACCGACGAACAAAAGGAACTGCAGAAACTGGCCCGGCGTATTGCCAAGGAGCAGATTGCTCCCGTAGCCGCCGAGTACGACGTCAAAGAGGAAGTGCCCTGGCAGATTGTGGAAAAGCTCCACGAGGTGGGCCTGCTCAATGCCATCATCCCCGAGGAGTACGGCGGCCTGGGGGTGGGCATGCTGGAAGAGGTGATTATTGGCGAGGAGCTGGCCTGGGGCTGTATGGGCATCTACACCATCCCGATGGCCTCCGACCTGGGCATCACCCCGGTCTTGCTGGCCGGTTCACATGAGCAGAAACAGCGCTTCTTCAAAAAGCTGACCGAAAAGCCCGCCCTGGCCGCCTTTGCCCTCTCCGAGCCGGGCAACGGCTCCGATGCTGCAGCGCTGCGCACCCGGGCGGTGCGCGACGGCGACTTCTACGTGCTCAACGGGACCAAGACCTGGATTTCCAACGGGGGGGAGGCCGAGTGGGTGGTGGTCTTCGCCACGGTGAACCCCGAGCTGCGCCACAAGGGGGTGGTGGCCCTGGTGGTGGAGAAGGGCACCCCGGGCTTCAGCGCCCACAAGCTTCACGGCAAGATGGGCCAGCGGGCCAGCGGCACCTACGAGCTGGTCTTCGAGGACTGCCGGGTGCCCGTCGCGAACCGGCTGGGCCAGGAAGGCGACGGCTTCAAGATCGCCATGAACACCCTGGACAAGACCCGCATCCCGGTGGCGGCGGGCAGCGTGGGGGTGGCCCGGCGGGCTTTGGAGGAGGCCGCCCGCTATGCCAAGGAGCGCCAGGCCTTTGGCCGGCCCATCGCCGATTTCCAGGCCATCCAGTTCAAGCTGGCGGAGATGCTGATGGGCCTCGAGACCGCCCGCGCCTATACTTACTACGCGGCCTGGCTGACCGACACCGGCCAGCCCCAGGCCCACGCTGCGGCCATCGCCAAGGCCTACGCCTCGGAGGTGGCCTTTGAGGCGGCCAACCAGGCCATCCAGATTCACGGCGGCTACGGGTACATGCGCGAGTACCCGGTGGAGAAGCTTTTGCGCGATGTGAAGCTGAACCAGATCTACGAGGGCACCAACGAGATCCAGCGCTTGATCATTGCCCGGCACATCCTGAATAGCTGACCAAGGAGGCACCAGTGAAGTTCCTAGCAGTCATAAGGCAGGTTCCAGACGGCGAGTCCCGGCTAAAGATCGAGGGCAGCAAGGTCGACCTCTCCGGCGCGACCATGATCCTCGACCAGATGGACGAGTGGGCGGTAGAAGAGGTCATTCGACTACAGGAAAAACACGGTGGCGAGAGCGCAGTAGTGGCTTTAGGCCCGGAGCGCTTCGAGGAGGCCATCCGCACCGCTCTGGCCATGGGCATCGACCGGGCGGTGCATCTGGTGGCCGAGGGCTATCTCGACCCCATCACCCAGGCCGAGGCCCTGGCCGAGGTGATCCGGGCCGAGGCCCCCACCCTGGTCTTTACCGGCGGCCAGCAGGCC
>OGCI01001830.1_pt1 | contig 16145 bp, 15 predicted proteins | sample 1570021 | NCBI WGS metagenome assembly OGCI01 (sample SAMN06264664, study PRJEB24512) | hot springs metagenome | isolation source: Hot spring water | place: South Africa: Tshipise | collected 2015-06-21 | reverse complement strand
TGCCTTGGGGGCAGGCTCGCAATGACACGGTGCCCACGTGTCATTGCGAGGAGCGAAGCGACGAAGCAATCCCCTGCGCTTCACAACAACACGAAGGGGATTGCTGCGCCTGCCTTGGGGGCAGGCTCGCAATGACACGGTGCCCACGTGTCATTGCGAGGAGCGAAGCGACGAAGCAATCCCCTGCACCTGCTGTAAGCGATGACACCGGCTCAACAGCCTGAACATCAAAATGCCTTAAAGAAGTTTCCTGCGCCAACTCCTCTTCATCCACACTTCTCGCATGGTTTGGCAACTTGTGGTGGGCATGTTGTGTCTGCACGTGTGGTGAGGTGCGTTTGTGATGGTGGGTCAGGTTCGTCACAACGGGGAGTGGCGCCACTTTGACCCGTTTGGCACGACTGGGGTGATTACGAACGGATCAGCATCAGTGGTCAGCAACAACCTGAATGACCTGTTCGGGGTGTTGCGCTACCAGCAGGGCAACGCCGAGACGCCGTGGAGGTGGCAACAGAATGGAGAGGAGGATCTGTATTGGGCAAGGTGGCGTGCAAACACGGAATATGACGGCGAGCGATGAATGAAATGAGCCTCTTCCCTCCTGAGGTACCGTGGGTAATCGCACTGGTCCACGTCATTCCCGTCGCGATACTGGGCTACATCTGGTTAGTGATGGTGCCTGACCTCAGCGCGCTGTCCGACGAATACCTGCGCGGGCTCCTGGTGGCGATCATTCCCGCGTCTGCAGGATACGTGTGGCTCAGAGTATTGAGAGGCTTCAGGTTATCGTTTGATACTGCGTCCGGTAGTTTGACGCAGAGAATAGCCCGTTGGGTCAACTTGGCGGTGGCGATAGCCTGCGTGGCTGAACTTACCTCATGGTGGTTTAACAAACGAGGGCGATAGACCGACGACCGGGCAGATCCGACACGGAGCATCCGCCCTCAAACGGAGCCGGCTCGTGTCAGCCAACCTTTTACAACGACACCACAGTTCGTCATCCACAAATGGAACGCCGATACGCCCAGCATGAAGTGGCTGCGGGGCAAGTCTCTCACCAGAGGGAGCACGCCGGTAACCCCGACCGCAAAGCGCAGGCAGGATACGCTGGCATCGGGGCGTATAAAATGGCAGAACCCGCTACTAGCAGGGAGGTCCCCATGCCGCAACCGGATGTCTGTAAACAGTTTCTGGTCTCCTTCTGGTGCGCTCCACCGGAAGAGGAGACCAGTCTGGAGCGCTATCGTGAGATCGCGGAATGCGGATTCAACGTGGCGCTTCCTCCGTGCGGAGCCTGGAGTGTGGACCTGAACCGGCGCATCCTGGACCTGTGCCAGCAGACGGGCATGAAAGCCATCATCGGCGACGGCAGGGTGACGGCGAAATCGCCGAATGACCCAGACTTCGCACGAAATCTCGACGCGGTGCTGACGGACTACGCGCATCATCCGGCGCTTGGAGGATACTTTCTGGTGGACGAGCCCAACGCCTCCGCCTTTCCCCTGCTGGGCGCGGTGAACCGATACCTTCTGCAGAAAGACCCCAAACGTCTGCCCTATGTGAATCTGTTCCCCAACTATGCCAGCGAGGCGCAGCTGGGCACTCCCACCTACGATGAGCATGTATCACGCTACATTAGAGAGGTGCAACCCGCGCTGGTAAGCTGGGATCACTACGCGCTATTTGAGAACGACGAACGCGACATCTACTTTGAAAATCTGGAGATTGTGCGACGCCACTGTTTGCAGGCGAAACTGGCCTGGGTGCAGATTGTCTTGAGCGTTCCGCACGGTCCATACCGCGACCCCAACGAGGTCGACCTGCACTGGCAGGCATATACCACGCTGGCTTACGGAGCGACGGGCATTCTGTGGTTCACCTACTGGACGCCGCCGTACGACGCGCAATGGCGCTGGCGCAATGCGATCATCAACGAGAAGGGATTGCCCTCCTCCAAATACACCATCCTGAAAGACCTGCATGCACGCATTCGGGCGCTTGCCCCGGTGCAGATGCGTTTGCGCAGCCTGGGCGTGTACCACACCCCACCCGTGCCGAAAGGAGCAACCGCTTTGGACAGCCGGTCGCCGGTAAAGCAGTGCGACACCGAGGAAGTGCTCATTGGCTGGTTGCGCGATGCACAGCGCCGGGACTATCTGTGGGTGGTGAATCGTTCGTTCCGCGAGAGGCGACGGGTAGCACTGCGGTTGCGACCCGGCGTCCGCGAGGTGGGCGAGGTCGATCAGGTGGACGGGCTGGTTCGTCCTGTCCGCTACGCGGCATCAAGCCACATCCTGCATACCACTCTGTCGCCGGGCGCAGGCAGACTGTTCCTACCGGTGTGAACGGGGCGACGCCTGCGGTACAATAGTTACCGCAGAGAGCACGGAAGTGAGGGAGGCAAAAGATGTCGTCGTTTCTGGGGTTGCCCGTGGACTGTTCCGGGCTATCGGAGCCGATGTGCGAAGACATCTCGTTTGTGGATCAGGTGCTGGGCGAGATTCTGAAAGAGCAGGAGGGCGAACGCCTGCTGGAGGTGGCACGCCAGCTTTACGAGGAGCCAGAAACCGAAGACCCGCTCAGCCTGATGGAGCGCATTCCGGAGCTGAAGGACCCGCTGTTTGTTCGCCGACTGCTGAGAGCGTACACGGTGCTGTTCCAGCTGCTGAACACGGTGGAACAGAAGGAAATCGTGCGGGTGAACCGCGAGCGTCAGATGCAGGCGACCGGAGTGCCGCGCCCGGAATCCATACGCGATGCCGTCTTCCGCCTGAAAGAGAGCGGTATGACCGCCGAGCAGATGCGGGAGCTGCTGTATCGCCTCGATATCTGCCCGACCATCACCGCACACCCCACCGAAGCGCGTCGGCGCTCCGTTCTGGACAAACTGTACCGTATCGCCGAGCACCTTGCCGAGCGTACACTGCCTCCCACAGCGCCCCGGCTCGACCTGCCTTTGAACACCATGGGCATGGCGGAAAGCAACCTGCGCCGTACGCTCGTCGCCCTGTGGCAGACCGATGAGTTCGCCTCGGCTGCCGTCACGCCACAGGATGAGGTGCGCAACGCGCTATACTTCTTCCAGCATACCATCCTGAACGTCGTACCGTGGTTGATCGACGACCTGCGCTCGGCGCTGAAGGCGGCGTATCCGGAAGCTACCTTCGATATACCTCCCTTCATCCGGTATCGCTCGTGGGTGGGAGGCGACCGCGACGGCAACCCCAAGGTGACGCCCGAAGTGACCTGGTGGACGCTGCTGATGCACAAGCGACTGGTTCTGCAACACTATTGGCGCACGGTGCGCGAGCTGCGTCGGGAGCTGACGCAGAGCACCCGGCTGATACCCGCCAGCGAGGAGCTGTTGCTGTCGCTGGAAGAAGATCGCGACAACATCGCCCTGCCGGCGCACATCCTGCGTCGGCACCTGCGCGAGCCTTACGCGCTGAAGCTCTGCTTCATCGAGGTGCGCCTGAAAGCCACCCTGCGGCACCTGGCGGCACTGACCGACTTCCACGCGGAGGGTCCCTCCTTCGTGGCGCACTTCCCCGCCTATGCCAGCAGTCAGGAGCTGATTGCCGACCTCACCCTCATGCAGCAGAGCCTGCGCGAGAACCGCTCCAGTGCTCTGGCAGACGAGGGTCCGCTGGCGAATATGGTCACGCAGGTGCGGGCGTTCGGTTTCCACTTGGCGACCCTCGACATCCGTCAGCACAGCGATGAACACGCTCGGGCAGTGGACGAGATGCTGGCAGCGGCTCAGGCTGTGCCTGCTGGCAAACGCTACACCGATCTGCCGGAGGAGGAGAAGGTGCGGTTGCTCACGCGCGAGCTGTGCAGCACACGCCCGCTTCTGCCGCGCGAGTGGAGTGGTTCCGCGCACACCCAGTCCGTTCTGCAGGTGTTCGAGGTGATGAAACATGCCCTGCGCTATATCTCACCGGAGTCGGTGAAGGCATACATCATCTCAATGACCCATGGCATCAGCGACATGCTGGAGGTACTCCTGCTGGCGAAGGAAGCGGGGCTGGTGCGCTGGAACGATGGGCACATGGAGAGCGACATCGACGTGGTGCCACTCTTCGAGACCATCCACGACCTCGGCACCTGCCATACGCTGATGAAGAATGTGTTCGCCAATCGCGCGTACAAGCATCACCTGCGCGCACGGGACAACTTCCAGGAGATCATGCTTGGATACTCTGATAGCAGTAAGGACGGCGGGTATCTGGCGGCAAACTGGTCACTGCACGAGACGCAGGGGCGACTGGCGCAAACCTGCCGGAAGGCTGGCGTGGATTTCCGGCTGTTCCACGGACGCGGGGGCACCATCGGGCGCGGAGGTGGGCGCGCCAATCAGGCGATTCTGTCGCAACCGCCGGGCAGCATGAACGGGCGCATCCGTTTCACCGAACAGGGTGAGGTGGTCTCGTTCCGTTACGGTCTGGTGCCCATTGCGCACCGGCATCTGGAGCAGATTGCCAATGCGGTGCTTCTGGCAACCGCCGGGCACAGCCACACCCGTCTGCCAAACCGCTGGTATACCAGCATGCGCGAGCTTGCCCAGCACTCCCTGCGGGTGTACCGGTCGCTGGTGTACGAGGATCCGGGCTTCTGGGCGTTCTACACGCAGGCGACGCCCATCTCGCACATCAGCCGCCTGCCGATAGCCTCGCGCCCAGTGTTCCGCCCAAAGGGCGACTCGGTGGGGCTGGAGAGTCTGCGTGCCATCCCGTGGGTGTTCGCGTGGGTGCAAAGCCGGTACGTGATACCCGGCTGGTACGGCATGGGCAGTGCACTGGAGTGGTTTGGCTCGCAATCGCCGGAGAATGTGGCTCTGCTGCAGGAGATGTACCGGAAGTGGTCGTTCTTCCGCATGGTGATCGACAACGCGCAGCTGGAGCTGGTGCGTGCCCACCTGCCCACGGCGAGGCTGTATGCGTCGCGGGTGCATCCGTGGGAGCTGGGTCAGCGCCTGCACTCCGTGATCGAGCAGGAGTACTGCCGCAGCGCGCAGTGGATACTTCGCATCACCGGGCAGACGGAGCTGATGCAGAACTCGCGGGTGGTGAGCCGGATGGTGAAGCTGCGCAACCCCGCGGTGATGCCGCTGAGCAAACTGCAGCTGGCTTTGCTGGACAGGTGGGACAAGCAGGCACAGCGCGAGGAGGAAAGCCTTTGGCACGACGCCATCCTGCTGAGTATTGCAGGCATCGCAGCGGCAATGCAGAGCACCGGATAAGAAAAACGCGGCGCCACACCCGGCGCCGCCATTCACAGGTCTAAGAGGTGTTCGTTTTCTGCCCGACTACTGGGTAGAGGTCTCGGCCGGTTGGGTCGCCGCGGGCTTGCTCTTGGGGTCGCCCGGGTTGGTCGCCGCCTTGAGCTCATCGCCGTTGGACACGCCGTCCTTATCCGAGTCGAGCTTCTCGATAGATTTCAGGATATCGACGGTCAAATCCTTCGTCTTCTTCTCCTGCATCGCCTTCTGGACATCCTTGCCATAGACGTTGAGCTCCTTGCCCTTCACGTGACAGACAGCACACTTCGCCTTCTCCAAGTCACTGCCTTTTGGAGCGGGATAGGTCTTGTTGAACAGCACCTGCATCTTCGGTCCTGCCAGCGCGCTCACGATCAAACCCAGCGCAAGCAGAGTGGTCACCAGCAGTTTGCTTCCTTTCATCCGGTTCTTCCTCCTGTGTTGTATCGTTTTCAGGTGTTGGCGTCAGGCTTACTTGCCCGCAGGTTTGCTCTTCGAGTCGGCGGGCAGAGTGCCAGCCTTCAGCTCATCGCCGTTAGATACGCCATCCTTGTCCGAGTCGAGATTTTCGACGGATTTCATGATGTCGGCGGTCAAATCCTTCGTTTTCCTGTCCTTCATCGCTTTGTCCAGGTCTTTGCCGTAAGCATTCAGCTCTTTACCCTTCACATGGCAGGTTACGCACTTCGCCTTGCCCAGTGCGCTGTCCTTCGGTGAAGGATAGGTCTTCATAAACGTCACAAGGTGCTTGGGTGTGGCGAGTGCGCCCATCATCAGAGCGAACACCAGCGCCGTAATCAGCAACAATCTGCACTGCATTCGGTGATGTCCTCCTTCACGCAGGTGAAGCATTTACTTCCATTATACAGCTGACTTCCGTCTACTTCCCACAGTTACGGCGAGTTTGCCCAGTGGAGCCAAGGCTGCAAGGTGAGGTGCGCTTCAGAACGGCGGACGAGCGACCCAATATTTAGCAATTCTACGGATTGTTCCAGCGTAAAACGCTTCCGAAAGGTGTACGGTTCGGGTATAATCGAGACGCGCCCGACGGCTATTCACCTGCGTCGGGATGCGGGGAGGAACGATTGATGAAACGCGAACGATATGAAGAAGGCAAATTCGAAGAGTTCCAGCCGCCGGAGACCTCCCTGCGTGCACTGACGTTACTTGACGAAATCCTCCGCGCTCGTCCACCGCAGGATGCTCGGCTCCTCAACTACCTGCTGTTGCTGCGTCATCAGCTGGAGGTGGACGAGAAGCAGTTTCAGGAGGCGCAGAAGGCACTGCAGGAGTATGAGCAGGTCTATGAAAAGCTCACCTCTCCGGCAAACCGGATTGGCGTGTATCTGGGTGCGCCAGCTGACGGTATTGCGATCATCGCAGTCGGTGATACCGAGTACTATGCGAACATCGATCCCAAACTGGATGCCAGCAACCTGCAGGTGGGTACCCGCGTGCGCATCAACGAGGCGTTTGCGGTGGTAGGTGACCTTGGCTATCATCCGCAGGGTCCCATCGTGAAGGTCCAGGAAGTTCTGGAGGACGGGCGCTTGCGCGTGGCGTCCGACCCGCAGGGCATGTCGGGTCGGCTGGTGCTGCGCGGACAGGAACTGACCGACGTGACCATCAAGCCCGGCGACGAGGTGCGCATGGAGCCGAACCTGAAGGTGGCTCTGGAGCACTTCGCTCAGCGCGAGGCACGAGACTACTACTTCGAGGAAGTGCCGGAGATACCCTGGAGCGCCATTGGCGGGCAGGAAGAAGCCATCCGCGTCATCCGCGATACCATCGAACTGCCCCTGCTCCATCCCGAGCTGTTCCGCAAGTTCGAGAAGCAGCCCCTCAAGGGTATCCTGCTCTACGGTCCGCCCGGCTGTGGCAAGACGCTCATCGGCAAAGCCACCGCCTACAACCTCACGCAGGAGTATCGCAAGCAGACGCACCGCGATGTGAAAGAGTACTTCATGTACATCAGTGGTCCGAAGATACTGAACATGTGGCTGGGCGAGAGCGAGCGCATGGTGCGCGAAATCTTCGCCGCCGCCCGCGAGAAGGCACGCGAGGGGAACCTGGTGTTCATCTTCATCGATGAAGCCGAGTCCATCCTGCGCGTACGCAACTCCGGCAGGTTCACGCATATCTCCAACACGGTGGTGCCGCAGTTCTGTGCGGAGATGGACGGGCTGGTGTCGCTGGAGAACGTGGTGGTGATGCTCACATCCAACCGCCCCGACTACATCGACCCTGCCATCCTGCGCCCGGGACGCATCGACCGCCGGGTGAAGGTCTCTCGCCCCGACAGGCGCGCATCGCGGGACATCCTGGCAATCTACCTGCATCCCAACATCCCGCTCGACCCGGCTACCGTCCACGAGCATGGCTCGCAGGAAGCAGCACGTGAGGCTCTGCTGGATGGCGCCATCGAGTATCTGTGGCGCAAGAGCGCCGAGACCGAGTTCGTGCAGGTGTACCTGCGCAACGGCTCGGTGGAGACCCTGTACTGGCGCGACCTGGTGAGCGGCGCCCTGCTGAAGTCGGTGGTGGACCGCGCCAAGGACTACGCCATCAAGCGTGCCATCGAGTGCGGCGAGGACAGCGGAATCTCCCTGCCTGACCTCCAGCAAGCCATCCGCATGGAGTACAAGGAGAGCGAAATCTTCCCGAAGTCGGACTCGCAGGAGGACTGGCTGAAGCTGCTGGACTACGAGCCGGACAATGTGGCAGACGTGCGCCCGATCCGTCCGCAGGACCGCGAGCGGCAGTCTGTCAGCAAACGAAACATCGTGTAGGCGGAGCGTCATGCAGCGTCTCATAGGGCTCGAGACCGAATACGGACTGTACATTGAGGGGAAGAACCCTTCCGAACTGGTTTTCGAGGCGGCGGAGGTGGTGCGCTGTTACACCGCCTCCCCCTTCGTTACCGGCTGGGACTATCGGCGGGAAGACCCTCGTAAGGACGCGCGCGGCTTCCACGTGGAGTATCTGCAGACCGACCCCGTGGACGCCCAGTACGACGCGGAAGGAACCTCCAGCGCCAACCTTTCCGGGGAGACGCGCAGTGACCGCGTACTGTCCAACGGCGCGCGCCTGTACAACGACCACGGACACCCCGAGTACTCCACCCCCGAGTGTATCAGCCTGCGCGAGCTGGTGGCGCAGGATCGGGCGGGCGAGCGCATCGTGTGGTCGTGTGCGCAGGAGTACATAAAGCGCACCGGGCTGAAGGTGCACATCTACAAGAACAACACCGACTTTCACGGCGCCAGCTACGGCTGTCACGAGGGCTATCTGATGCGCCGTACCGTGCCCTTCGACACCGTCATCCGCGCGATGATGCCCTTCTTTGTGACGCGCATCCTGTATGCCGGCGCGGGCAAAGTGGGCGTGGAGACACCGGGCGTGTTTGGCGACGTGCCCTACCAGCTCTCTCAGCGGGCGGATTTCTACTCGGTGGAGGCGAGTGTGGACACGCTGTACCAGCGCCCCATCATCAACACACGCGATGAACCGCACGCCACCCCATCGCGCTACAGGCGATTGCACGTCATCTGTGGGGACGCCAACATGAGCGAATACGTCACCGCACTGAAGGTGGGCACGACCCGCCTGGTGACAGAGATGGTCGACGCGGGCTGGCAACCGGGTATCGCCATCCGCAATCCGGTGGAGACCGCTCGCCGCCTGTCGCGTGACCCCGAATGGAAGTGGGAGGTGGAGCTGGAGGATGGGCGCACGATGCCCGCGATCGAGGTTCAGCGCCTGTACCTTCGGGAGGCGCAGTCGCGCTTTGCCCATGCCGACACGGAAACGCAGTGGCTGTTGATGGCTTGGGAGAGCACGCTGGACGCTCTGGAGCGCGACCCGCAGGAACTGCACGACAGCCTCGACTGGGTGGCGAAACGCCTCCTGCTGGAGCAGTTCATCGAAAGTGAAGGCGTGTCGTGGCGAGAGCCTCTTGTGCAAAGTCTCGATTTGGCTTATCATAGTATAGACCCGCAGGACGGTTTGTTCGCGGGACTGGAACAAATGGGGGCGGTCAGGCGCGTAGTAACGGATAAGGACATCGAGCGCGCCATGTGTCACCCGCCTGCCAGCACCCGCGCATGGGTGCGCGGCACGCTGATAGAGCGTTACACCCAGTCGGTCAGCGCGGTCACGTGGAGCCGAATCGTGCTCAGCTTCGGCGAGCAGGTGGTGGGTCTCGACCTGCGCGACTGGGTGACGCAGCGAGTGTCGCAAAAGGTGCAGAAACTGGCAAAGGCGCACAACCTCACCGAGTTTGTCAACACCTTTCGCGAGTTGCACGCCTCGCGCAAAGCAGAAGCAGAAGGAGGGAACCAGCCATGCAGTGGCGAGCAGACGACCGATTGACCCGGACCATCCCTTCCGACCCGATCACCCGCAAAGGCGGCGAGGAGGGCGGTCCCACCACGCCGAAGGTGAACCGACCGGACGTGAACGACCTCTTGAAGCGGATGAAGCGGGTAGACCCCGACCAGGCGCGGCGCTATCGTCAGCGCAGTGGAGAGTAACCTGTGGGTGAGCGTTTGTCGGCAAATACCAGCGGCGATTTCATGACCCTGTTGCGGTCGCGCGGGCTGTGGCGCGAGCCGGATGCCGTCACCGCGGAACCGGTGCGCAATCCGCTGACGGAAGTGCATGGCACCACCGTCATCGCGCTGAAGTACCGCGAGGGCGTGCTGAACGTGGGCGACCGGCGTGCTACGGCAGCGAACGCCATCATGTACGACCGCGCCGAGAAGATCTTGCCGCTGGACGATTACACCCTGATCGCCATTGCCGGTTCGTATGCCCGCGCGATGGAGATCGTGCGCTACCTGCAGCATTCGTTCAAGTATTACGCGCGCACCCAGCTGCAGGAGATGAGCCTGGAAGGCAAGCTGGCGGAGGTATCGCGTGCGCTGGCGGGCAACCTCAGCCTTGCCCTGCAGGGCATCGGGCTGTTTATCCCGGTGGTGTCGGCGTACGATGTGGACCGCAGCGAAGGGCGCATCTTCTTCTACGATGGAATGGGCGCGCGGTTCGAAAGCGTGGAGTTCGGAGCGGCAGGCTCCGGCTCGGAGCGCATTCGGGGCGTGTTCGACTACATCATCAAGACGAAGGGACCCTTCCACGAGATGACGCTGGAGGAGGCATTGCGCGAGTCGATGCTGTTGCTGGACATCGCCGCCGACCTCGACTCGGCGACGGCGGGCATCGAGAAGGTACTGCCTGTTGCGCGAGCGGTAACGGCGGACGGCATTCTGGAGATACCCGAAGAGCAGTTAGCCGAAATCAAGCAGAGCCTGAAGCGGTAAACCGCCCTTCGCACACTTGATAACATCAGGAAGAACCAAGCGATGGTGTATACCCCCTACGATTTCAACGAGAGCGTGCGTCACCGCACAGAGTACATCGAGGAGCGCCTGCGGGACGGTAGCCCGGTCGCCGGCATCAGCTACGATGGCGGGGTGCTGCTGCTGAGCCTGCGCCGTACCCAGCGCAAAATCTTCGAGATTTACGACCGGCTGATGTTCGCGGGGCTGGGCAACCAGAGCGACCTGGAGATTATCCGCGTGGGCGCCATCGACTTCGCCCATCAGGAGGGTTATGCCCGAAGCCCCGACGACGTGACCATCCAGCGCGTGGTGGGCTTTGCCATCAGTCCGGGCGTGAAGCGTGCCTTCGGTGACGTGCTGAACGCGCCGTTTGTGGTGCGTGCGCTGTTCGCCGAGATGGGCAGGAAACCCGAAGACGACCTCTTTTACACGCTGAACTACGACGGCGAGTTCGTGTCGTTGAACTGGGCAGCGGCGGTAGCGGGCACTCCCGAAGCGGAAGAACAGATGATCCGGCAGCTGGTGCCGGAGGACGCTGACGGTGCTCCCGACCTGCAGACGGCACTTGAGCGCGCCCTGCGTGCGTGGGCGGTGGGCAGACTGTGGGCGGTCGAGGTGCATCGGGAAGAGGAAGAAGACGATACTCTGACCGACGAACGCATCCGCACCTTCCTGCACGAGCAGCTGGAAGACCTGCAGGTGGAAGCGGGCGTGCTGGATCGCCTCACCAAACGCGAACGCAAGTTCCGCCTGCTGAAGGACTCGGAGGTTCAGCCCGTTCTGGAACGCATCTAGACCCCTGCTCTCCTCTGGCGGGGAGAGCCACCGGCAAAAGTGGAGCCATGACGGAGGTGCAGGTGCATGGAAAACCGCATTTTCGGCATTGAAACCGAGTTCGGATGTCTCGTGAGAGATGATAGCGTGGGCAGACTCGAGCGGGTGGTGGAGAAAATCAAGGACTGCGTGTTCTACCGCCTGCGGCGGGGATTGATCGACCTGCACAGCCGGGACTTCGCCTTCGAACCGGCTCGCGGTGGAGGGTTCCTCGTCAACGGCGGACGCCTGTACATCGACGCCGTGGGCGACCACGAGGAGTACGCCACGCCGGAATGCTCGCGCCTCGCCGACCTGGTGGCGCACGAGAAAGCCGGTCACCGTATCCTGCAGGAGGCGCTGGCAATGCTGGGATGGCAGGAGAAGGTCGCCTTCTACAATAACGCGGTCGACCACTTCGGCGGGCACACCTTCGGCTGCCACGAGAACTACCTGGTGAGCATCGAAGACCGCTACTTCCTCGAATCGCTGTACAACCTCCTGCCCTTCCTGGTGACGCGCCAGATTTTTGCCGGAACCGGACGGGTAGGCGGACACCGCCTGAACTACACCGACTTCTCGAACAACATCATGGACCTCGGCGAGCACGAGATGGACTACGTGTGGGTGAGCCGGTTCTACGCGGTGGAGATCGACCCCACTGTGGACTTCCAGCTGTCTCAGCGCGCCGACCACATCGTCAAGACCATCTCGTCGCGTGTGCGCTTCAACCGCGCCATCATCAACCCGAAGTGGGATAGCTACTACTCGTACAACAGTATGCACCGGCTGCACATCCTGTTCGGCGAGGGCAACATGAGCGAGTATGCCACCGCGCTGAAAATCGGCAGCACCAGCCTGGTGCTTGACCTGCTGGAGCGCAACCTGATCAAGCCCGATGTGCGCCTGGCAGACCCGCTGGAAGCGCTGCGCCACATCAGCCGGGACCCCAGCTGGCGGTGGATTGTGCGCCGGTACGACGGCTCCACCATCAGCGCGATAGACCTTCAGCGCATCTACCTGCAGCAGGCGCAGGAGCACCTCGCCGGACGCGACAGCGATACCGACTGGGTATTGCAGGAGTGGGAGTTCGTGCTGGACGCGCTGGAGCTGGACCCCATGAGCCTGGACGACCGGCTGGACTGGGTGGCGAAGCGCAAACTGCTGGACGCCTTTCGCCAGCAGGAGGGCTTGAGCTGGCACGATGACGTCATGTTCAGCCTGGATATGGAGTACCACAACACCGACCCGCGCCGAGGGCTGTATTACGGGCTGGCAGAGGCGGGCTTGATGCAACGCTTCGTCACCGACGAAGACATCCAGAACGCCACCACCACTGCCCCCGATAACACGCGCGCGTATGGGCGAAGTCGCGCCATCCAGCACCTGCTGGCGTCGCGCAACCGCGCCTACATCGTGGACTGGGACATGGTGTATGTGGACAAGGGGCGCCAGCTGGAACTGCGCAACCCCTTCCGCACCTACGAGAAGGAAGCCGAGCGCTTTATCCGCAGCCTGTAGCCGGGCGGTGGCGAACCTAACCCCCAGCCCCTTCTCTGCGAGGGAAGGGGTGTGTGCTCAAATGCTCTGGGGAACCTAACCCCCAACCCCTTCCCCGCCAGCGAAGCGCAGCAACTCCTCTCCCCGCGTCGGGGAGAGGACGGGACAGGGGTTCTGAACTTCAACCCGTTGCGTCGAACAGCCGCAGCTCGCTACTTGTTGTCTCCGCCGAGCATGTTGAATATCCACATGAAGAACAGCACGGGCAGGAAGAAGATGAACGCAATCGCCTCCAGCAAAGTCATGCTTCCAAACAGGAACAGCAGCAATGCCGGGAACACCAGCAGTCCCACGAAGAACAGCAGCGGGTTCTCTCCAGCGAACGCGAGCGCACCGGAGAGGAAGAAGGCGATAACCACGAGGATCATCGCCAGGCATCCGCCGCAGCAGCCTTCGGGACCCGGAGCACCAGACCGGGACACCGTACATCGCCTCCCGTCTATGCACTATACCCCGCGGACGGTTCAAACGGAACTAGTCGCGGGGCGCTTGCCGACGACATTCCTGATTTACTGACAGCTGGAAGTGGGCTATGGTTGCGCACGGGAAGAGATCGTTACGGGAGAACGACGTGCGTTTCAATCCCTTATAGGTAGGCTGGTAACCAAAGGTTATTGTCAGTTTGGGCAAATTTTCAATATGCAGGCTAGCGGATACCCCCGCTCGACCACCAGTTTCAACCCCATTATAGATGATTCCTGCACGAAAATCAAGCCTTTCGAGGGATTTTTTCGCGCGATTTTTATTGAGCTACGCTAGGAGAGTCGTCTACCTCCTTCGTGGACCGGGCGAATCGGAGGTAGACGACTCCTTCGTGACAATAAACTTTTGCCTACGGGATAGGCTCGCCGCCCTGCTCCACGTTCTCCTTGGTGAAGATACGCGTGCCCAGCGTGAGGTTCTTCGGCACCTGCTCGCCCTTCAGGATTTTCAGCGCGGTCTCGATCGCCTCCTTGCCGCCCGTGGGATACTCGAAGGTAGCGGTCAGGATGCCCTCCTTCACGTAGCGCACCCCCTCGTGCGGAAGGGCGTCGATGCCGATGAACCTGATGGACTTCTCGCGCCCCTTGCCCTCCTGTCGCGCAGCAAGATACGCCCCGTGCGCACTGGGATCGTTGTGCGCATACACCGCCTCGATCTGCGGGAACCGCGCCAGCGCCGACTGCATCTCGCGCTGAGCAATCGGCTCCAGCCACTGGCAATCGGCGTCGAAGATAATCTCGACCTGTGAGCCAGCGATACCCTCCAGGAACCCCTGATGGCGCTCCTGCCCGGGCGTGGAGGTCATCAGCCCCTTCAGCTCCACCACCTTGCCCTTACCGCCCAGCACCTGCACCAGATACTTGCCTGCCTCGCGCCCAATCTTCACGTTGTCCGCGCCGATGAAGCAGGTGTACTGGTCGCCCTCCACCTTGCGGTCGAGCACGATGACGGGAATGCCCTTCTGGTATGCCTCTGCCACGGGCTTGGTGAGCGGTCGCGCCTCCTTGGGGCTGATGATGATGAGGTCGACGCCCATCTGGATGAACTCGCGTACCTGCGCCTGCTGAACCTCCGTCTTGTTCTGGGCGTCTTTGTAGATGACCTCGATCTCGTCGGCATGTTGCGCCGCTGCCTGCTTGATGTCCTCGTTCATCTGCACGCGCCACGGCTCGCCCAGATTGCACTGCGACATGCCGATTGTCCATTTGCGCTGTGCCTGCGACGGGGTGCTCTCCGTTCCCTTCCTGCCGCACCCCACCACCACGAGCAGAAGGGCAAACACTCCGGCAAGTGCGATTCGCTTCATCACGATCTCCCTCTCTTCTGCTGAATGAGCACTGCGATGGTGATAATGACGCCCTGAATGACCATGCGCGGCGCCAGCTCCACCGCGTTCAGGCTCAGGATTTTGTTGATGTATGCCATGATGAGCACGCCAATCAGGGTGAACATCATCCCGCCGCGCCCGCCCATCAGGCTGGTACCACCGATGACCACCGCGGCGATGGCATCCAGCTCATAGGTCATGCCCGCTTCGGTGTCGCCCAGGTCCTGTCGGCAGGCGTTGAGCACACCCGCCATCGCCGCGAACATACTGCACAGCGCGTAGGTCAGCACCTTCACCGCGCCCACACGAATACCGCTGAGCCGCGCCGCCTCCTCGTTGCCGCCGATGGCATACAGCCACCTGCCATACGCCGTGTAGCGCACCAGCGCCGCCATCACCAGAATGCACACGAGAAAGATGATGGTGGAGGGCTGAAGACCCACTCCGGGCAGAGCGGTGGTCATCCACTGGAAGAAGGGCGGACTGCCCTCCTGCATCACGTACCACGGCTGACCGCCCGGCTGAACCTTGATGCCTCCTGCCACCAGCTTCGCCGCGCCGCGCGCTGCGGTCATCATCGCCAGCGTCGCCACAAAGGGCTGCATGCGGAAGCGCGCAATGAGTGTGCCGTTGACCACCCCACACGCCAGCCCGGTCACCAACGCCGCGCCGATGGCAGGCGCCACCCCCCAGCCGTAGCCGATGGTGAGCAGGGAGAACAGCACCGCACTCAGCCCCAGCACCGACCCCACCGACAGGTCGATACCGCCTTTGAGGATGACCAGCGTCATGCCCGTCGCCAGCAAGCCGTACTCGGAGTATTCGTACAGGATGGCGCGCTGTGTCTGCAACGAGAGGAATACCGGTCGCCCGGTGTCAAGGGCGCGAGGGCTGAAGATGATGCCCAGCGTAAACACCACCACAAACGCAATCACGCCGCGGTAGTCGTTTACCTTTTCCAGAACACGGTGTAGTTTGCTGGTGTCCATCGGTGCGCCCGCGTCCCTGCTCGATGAGGCACTGTTCGGCTTCTTCTTCGGAGACTGTGGAGGATTCTCCTTCACCCCTACCGCCGGCGTGTGGGACGTTGTGTCATTGCTTCGTCGCTGCGCTCCTCGCAATGACACACGGCTTGTCGATAAGCGCAGGAGATTGCTTCGTCGCTGCGCTCCTCGCAATGACACGGAACGGCTCGGCGGGGGGTTCCTCGCCCTCCAAAGAGCTGTGTCATTGCGAGCCTGCCGCCCGGCAGGCGAAGCAATCCCCCACGACTTACGGGTTGTGAAAGGAGATTGCTTCGTCGCTGCGCTCCTCGCAAGGACACGGGAAGCGAAGGGGATTGCTTCGTCGCTGCGCTCCTCGC
>OGCI01001828.1_pt1 | contig 16173 bp, 14 predicted proteins | sample 1570021 | NCBI WGS metagenome assembly OGCI01 (sample SAMN06264664, study PRJEB24512) | hot springs metagenome | isolation source: Hot spring water | place: South Africa: Tshipise | collected 2015-06-21 | reverse complement strand
GGTGAGCACGAGACCAGGAGCCACAGAGTTGACGGTGATGTTGTAGGGAGCTACTTCCCTCGCCAGAGCTTTGGCAAATCCAAGAATCCCTGCCTTAGCTGCCGAGTAATGGGCTCCTCCAAAAACTCCTCCTCCCCGTTTGGCCGAGACGGAACTCATATTGATGATGCGGCCATGTTTCTGTGCCATCATAGTAGGGAGCACCGCTTTGGAGAATAGGAAGGTTCCCTTCATGTTTACCGACACGATCCGGTCGAAGTCCGCGGGAGTAGTATCGATCACTTTGATCGGTTGAGTAATACCCGCGATGTTAGCGAGAATGTCGATACGGCCCCATTCTTTAAGGACAGCTTGCACAGCCTTTTCCACCGATTCAGGAGAAGTGACATCCACCTGAATGGCAAGGGACCTGCGTCCAAGAGCCTTGATTTCTTTAGAGGTTTCCTGCACACCTGCTAAGTTCAAATCGCAGACCGCTACGTCGGCTCCTTGTTTTGCCAGGGCAAGGGCGGTAGCTCTTCCGATTCCATTCCGGGAACCCGCCCCTGTGACAATTGCTGTTTTTCCAGTTAGTTCGAACATTTTAGCCTCCACGAGTTAAGTTTATTGATCATGGGCTGCCCCTGTTTTTAAGGGGCATTATTATTTTAAAACCATACCTGGTAGCCAGGTGACCAGGCTGGGTATGTATGTGATAAGGAACAGAACGATCACCAGTGGAACTATGAAGGGAAGAATGGAACGGTACAAACGCTCCAACTTAACGTTCCCGATCTTGCTGGTAACAAACAGGGACATTCCTACTGGGGGAGTAATCAAACCGATCATCAGATTCAGCACAAGTACCACCCCAACGTGTAAGGGATCGAATTGTAAAACCTTTAGGATAGGAATAAGAACGGGTACAGTAATTACCATAATAGATAGGGATTCCATAAAGGTCCCTAACACCAGAAACACGATGTTGAATAGCAGAAGGAAGACCGTTTTAGAGAGGTGCAAGGATTGCATGTAGGCGGCTAGTTTGGCGGGAATCCCTTCTATTGCGATCAGCCATGCGAACGCGGCTGCACCCCCGATGATGAGGGTAACGGTAGCGGTGGTGTGAAAACTTTCGATCAGAATTCCCCAGAGATCCTTAAGTCTCAATTCTTTGTAGACTACGAATCCAAGGAATAAGGCATAGAGAACCGCAACTGCCGCAGCCTCGGTGGGGGTAAAAATCCCTCCAAGAATCCCGCCGATGATGATTACCGGTGTCAGAAGAGCCCAGAAGGCTTCCTTGAAGGTCTTCCATACAATTCGGAGAGAGAAATGAGAAGCGGTGGGATAGTTATACTTTTTCGCCATGTAATAGACAAGGATCATCAAAGAAATACCCATGAGGAGTCCGGGAATGAATCCTCCTAAGAATAATCGACCGATGGATACCTCTGCCATCACCCCATACACCACCATGGGGATACTGGGAGGGATGATGGGCCCGATAGTGGCGGATGCGGCCGTCACGGCGGCGGAGAACTCGTCCGGGAATCCCTGGTCATGCATCGCCTTCATTTCAATTAGCCCTAACCCGCCCGCATCGGCAACAGCAGATCCGGACATCCCAGAAAAGATGATCGAGGATACGATATTGGCATGTCCCAATCCGCCGGGGATCCTGCCTACTAAGGCGTTGGCAAAATCGAATATCCTTTTAGTGATGCCACTTGTATTCATCAAATTCCCCGCCAGGATGAAAAAGGGAATGGCAAGGAGCACAAAAGAATCCAGCCCTCCTGTAATTCGGTGAAACACTACTTCGATGGGATATTTCCCAGATAAGAATGCAGCCAATGCTCCCGCACCAATCAATGAGAACGCGATCGGAACGGACAAGCAGATGAGGATGGCGAATACAAGGAGTAATGTAATACCCATCGTGTTAACCTTCCTTCAATGATTTATTGTTTCTACTGATGTGTCGTACTAAGAAGTACAAGGTATGGATGAACATAAAAAGGAACCCAACAGGTAGAGCTGAGTATAACCATCCTAACGAAATCGGTATGGTTTGATACCGTTGGGGAACCATGTTCAAGAAAACAAAGGTTCCGAAAACGCAACCGATGAACAAAAGCACTGCCAGGAGAAAGAATTTTATTGTCTCGATACGGGAGTGGCTTTTTTCAGGAAACAGTTTCATTAAAAAATCGAAAGAAACGTGACTACCTTTCCCCAGAGCGTACGCAGCTCCTTGAAAGGAAACCCAAATAAAGCAAACCACGGAAAGCTCGTAACTCCAGGTTAAAGGAAGTCTAAAGATGTATCGAAAGATGATTCCGACACTCACGATCGCGATTAATGCGCTTCCAATGATTCCTAGAAGAAGTTCGCTTAACCGGTTCAATTTGACGCTTAAGGCTTCCAACAGATGGAGAGCTTTGTTCATGGTACTTCCATCCTTTCGTACAAAAAACAGGTGCTACCGTTGAGAGGCGAGCTCCCAACGGTAACTGGCAACCCCTTTTTATTTAACCGATGCTGCAACACTGATGACTTTGTCGATCAATTCTTTTCCAAAAGTTGGTTCGAACTCTTTGTTTACGGACTTGGTCGCTTCTCGTAGTGCTGCCACGTCCGCCTGGTTTACCTGCACGCCCGCCTTCTTGACCTCTTCAATCAAGTCATTGTTGGTTTTAATGTTCAGTTTCCGATGCTCTTGAGCGTACTTCATGGCAGCTTCTTTCAGGAGTTTCTGGTTGGCCGGGGTAAGTTTCTGCCAGAGTTTCTCGGAGATGATCATGGGGCAAGTTTCATACTTATGATTGCTCAGGGATAGATACTTCTGTACCTCATAGAGTTTGGAATAGTAAATGTTAGTAACAGGGTTTTCCTGGCCGTCGAATAACCCTTGAGACAAGGCCATGTACAGTTCTCCGAATGCTAGAGGTGCGGGATTCGCGCCAAGGGCTTTGAAAATGGCAATGGTGATCTTATCTTCTGGAGTGCGGATCTTCAATCCCTTGAGATCGTCGGGTTTATTTATGGGTCGTTTGCTGTTGGTGATATGGCGGAACCCGTTTTCCCAGTAAGCGAGCACCCGAATTCCCTTCTTTACGAGTTCATTGGAGATCTGTTCTCCCACTTCTCCATCCAGCACCGCGTACGCTTGTTCTGGTTTGGCGAAGAGGAAGGGTAGCCCGAGCACGAGGAGTTTCTCGTTATAGTAGGCGACTGGCCCTTGGGAGTTGATGCTCAGATCCAGCGCTCCCATGGAAACAGCTTCTGCCATCTGCCGGTCACTCCCCAACTGTTCACTGGGAAATACTTCTACTGTAATATTCCCATTAGACTGTTGTTTGACGTAATCAGCGAACTGTAGGGCTACTACGTGTCTTGGGTTGTTGGGAGCGGCGCCATGCCCAAGTTTCAGTGTCAGTTTCTGTACCTCTTCCTTTTTACCTCCACCATACACGGTAAAGGATAGCACAAGCAGGGAAAGAACGATCACAAGACATTTTCTCAGCATTGTTTTCCTCCTATGTCTGATATATTGTTATTGTGGGTTTTATAATATCCTACATTTGGACATGTGTCAAATGAAATTTAAGCAACTATTCATTGACCAAAACGCAGGAACGTCATATAGTAAAACTAATAAAAGAGGGATGGTGATATGGCGCCAGTCCGGTTGAAAAAGATCAATAAGCCCAACATTTCCGACACAGTGATCGAGCAGATCGTTGAACTCTTCCTTTCAGGTAAAGTAAAGGTTGGGGATCGGCTTCCCTCCGAAGCGGAGTTAGCAGAGCAGGTAGGAGTGGGTAGAAACTCGATACGGGAAGCCATGAAGGTTCTGCAGGTGCTAGGCATAGTGGAGCGCAGACAGGGTGACGGAAGTTACATCAGTGATACTATGCCGACACACTTTGAAACGATTCTTCTCCCCCTTGTTAAGAAAATCAAAACACCACAGGAAATGTTGGACCTACGCGAAATGATCGAGCTCGGAATCCTGGAGCTAGTGATTCAAAGAGCCACTGAAGAGGATTTCGATAAGCTAGAACAGATCATTCAGAAGCAGGAACAGTTCTTGAGCATGCCAAAGATCCCTCTGGAGGAAGCGGTGAAGGTGGATATGTCCTTTCATACTTCCATTATCGATATCACAAGAAGCGATGCCCTCATTCAACTAGGACATATCGTCATGAGGATTTTCCAATCCTCCATGGGAAAACATATTGAAACGAAGGAGGGCTTGGAGCAAGCGATCCAAGCGCACCGGTCCATTTTACGTGCTCTTCGTTCGCGGAATGTAGGAGCAGTAAGGGACGAAATCGTGAAATCCCTGGAAGTATGGAAAAATTACATACGGATAGTGAATAGTTGAGGGATCTGTGCGGTTATGAAGAAAGACATCCAAGTAAACTTAATTGTAGTATATCCTATATGTTATGATAGGTTTTCCATTGTTATTCCAATTGACGCTTGACAAATTAACTTTTTGTATTCTATATTGTGTATACAAAATATGGAGGGTGTAGGTATGGGAACTATGGTACACACGGAACCTAGCTTGGATGAACGAGTAGCGTTTCTAAAGAAACAAGCCCAACAGGTCCGGCTCCACATCGTGAAGATGATCCATAAAGCGCAGTCGGGCCATCCGGGAGGCTCCCTATCCGCTGCGGATATCATGACAGCCTTGTATTTCGATATCCTCAATGTGGATCCGAAGAACCCCAAATGGCCGGATCGGGATCGGTTCGTTCTTTCCAAAGGGCATGCCTGTCCGGTGTGGTACGTATGTCTGGCTCTAAAAGGATTTTTTCCGGTCGAGGAATTGGATACCCTACGACAGTTCGAGTCTCGTCTTCAGGGGCACCCTGTATCCACCAAGACCCCCGGAGTGGATGCTACGACGGGATCTTTAGGAATCGGGTTTGCCCAGGCCATTGGAATGGCGCTGGAAGGAAAGTGGCTTAAAAAGAGCTACAAGGTCTATGCTCTGTTGGGAGATGGGGAAATGCAGGAAGGGGTGGTATGGGAAGCGGCAGCTAGTGCCAATAAGTATAAGCTGGACAATCTGGTAGCCATCATCGACAACAACAACCTCCAGAACGATGGATTTACGGATCGCATCATGCCCATTGAGCCCTTGGATAAGAAGTTTGAAGCCTTTGGATGGACTACCCGCCGGATCGATGGACACAACATGGAGCAGGTCCTTTCCACCCTCCGGGAAGCTAAGGTTCATCGAGGCACCCCCTTCTGCATCATCGCGCAGACGGTGAAAGGGAAAGGGGTTAGTTTCATGGAGAATGTTCGAGGCTGGCACGGGAAACCTCCTAGCGATCAGGAATTAGCCCAGGCTATCAAAGAGATCGAGGGAGGGCTGAAATGAGCGTAGGGAATATGAAGCGAACAGGAGGGACAGAGATGATCAACCCGAAAGAGAAGATCCAACTCCGGAAGACAGATTCTCCCACTCGCAAGAGTTTTTCCGAACGAATGGTGGAATATGGTCAGATCGACAAGGAGTTCGTAGTCTTTGAGAGCGATATTGGTTATTCAACCTATTCCTACCTCTTTGGGGACAAATACCCGGACAGGTACTTCAATATGGGAATCGCGGAATTAGGAACGATGGCTGCGGCAGCGGGCATGGCTGCGGATGGCCGCACGGTGATCGTTTCCGGTTATGGAGTGTTCCTAACCATGCGGGCGGTAGAGGTAGTGCGGTCCTTCATCTGCTATCCCCACCTGAACGTGAAAATCCTTTCCTCCCATGGGGGGTTGACCGCTGCGATCGATGGAGTAACTCACCAGGCTACGGAGGATATCGCTTATATGTCCACCCTCCCTGACATGAAGGTTCTAGCTCCCTGCGATACGTACTCCGCTCGAGCTGCATTCGATATTGCTGTAAAGACCCCGGGTCCCGTGTTCACTCGCCTCATGAGGGATCCCCTCTGGGACATCTACACGGAGAAAGATACCTTCGTATTAGGCGGTTCCCATGTAGTCCGGGAAGGAAAGGACATTACTCTCGTTTCCTACGGAGACATCGTGTTCCAGGCCCTTGAAGCGGCGGAAGTCTTGGCTAAGGAAGGGATAGATGCGGAAGTAATCGACATGTATTCGGTGAAACCCTTTGATAAGGATACGCTTCTGGAATCTGCCCGTAGGACAAAGGCCGTGTTAGTGGCGGAAAATCACCAGAAACGGAATGGGTTGGGTTACGAGATTGGAACCTTCCTTTTAAAGAACTATCCATGGGAGAAGATGGGGCAGAAACCCCTCAAGTTCGATCATCTCGGGCTGGAGGATACTTTTGGGGAAAGTGGGAACTACTTCAAGGTAATCGACAAGTATGGAATCTCAGGAAGAGCGATTGCAGAGGCGGCTCGCCGCTTACTAAAGGGTAGCGACCGCTAAAGGGTTATAGCTGAGGATTGCACAAGGGAATTGTTCCAAAGGTGCGACCGCGAAAAGGGAAACCTTAGGAGCTCTATCAACGGGAATTCATAGCAGGCGCATTGCATAGTGTCTGGGGATGCGGTATTTTTCGATAGATGAGAATGCCCATCCCCTTTCTGTTTATTCCCCTTTGTATTTCCCTTATGAGTGTTTCCTGCATAGGATCACCGGATCCTGCTCCGGAAGCATCCTACGCCAGTCAAACTACTGCTACCAGTAAAACAGGTATTGGAAAAGCTTCAGGTGTGGGAACGGCCGGTGGGCAAAGTATTCCCCTTCCGGCGAAAAGCGAAGCGCAAAAGCGAATTGTCGAAGCAGCAAGAAGTCTATTAGGTCGTAGTCAGCTTCAGTTCGAGAAGGCGAATTTTTCCTCGGATTGTTCAGGATTCGTACTGGCCGCCTACTACCTTGGAGGGATAGACCTGCGTAAAGAGTATGAGCGACAATCGGGGAATGGAGTCCGCAGGTTGTACCAGATCGCCCGTTTACATCACCTCCTATCTACCGATCAAATACCCTTTCCAGGAGATGTCCTATTCTGGGACAACACGTACGATGCCAATGGGGATGGAAAGTGGAACGATGAGCTTACGCACACAGGGATTGTAGTGGCTTCCTATTCGGATGGTAAGGTGGATTACATCCATTACCATATCCGGAGAGGAATCGTGCTGGAACGGATGGACTTGCGAAATCCAGACGAAGAATCCTTCAACGCACCAATCCGGATCAAAGAGCCTGGCAATCCTCGGCCGGAGAAATGGTTGGCCGCGCAACTGTACAGAGCTTCCGGCAGGCTCTGGCAGGTAGGGAACAACTGATCAATACGATCGATGGAGTAGTTTCTCGATCACCTCGATCAGGACTTTTCGATTCTCAGAAGGGGGAAGTCGGGATGCTTCCCGGAGAGCTCGTTCGGTGTACTGCTTGGCGTACTCTCGGGATTTTTCCACCCCTCCATGAGAAAGAATGAAGGCTCGAGCTTTTTCGTACCCAGAAGGTGTGGCGAGGTTTTCCGGGGTGTATAGGGATAGGGCAACCTTTTGATCGGCGTTTGCCGCAAGGATTACGGGAAGGGTATAGATCCCCTCCCGGAGGTCTCCTCCGGTAGATTTCCCCGTGGTTTCTGGAGTGCCGACCATATCCAGAATATCATCTATGATCTGGAAGCTGATACCCACAGAATAACCGATGCGTCGAAGGGAGGTCGTGAGGGCGCGAGGTGCCTTTAGCTCTTCCGCTCCCACGAACAGACTGAGGGAAAACAAAAAGGCTGTTTTCCCAATGATACGATGGAGGTAGTTCCGCACCGAAAGGGTTGCTGGATCGAAACGCCGTGATTGGGCGATTTCACTTTCGCAGATATGGGATACCCCTCGGGCTAATAAGCGTGCGTTTTCCATGGTAGAGTAGTCTGCCACGATGGAAAAGCAGCGGCTAAAAAGGAAATCCCCTGTCAGTACCGCATTTCGATCCCCTATTTCGGCATTCACGGTAGGAGCTCCTCGTCGGGTTAGGGCTCGATCGATCACGTCATCGTGAATGAGGGTGGCGAGGTGTAAGATCTCTACTGCCGCAGCGATATGATAGATCTTTTCCGGTAAGGGTTTTTGTAAGGGATAGGGGCCTTTTCGATACGGTTTGAGACGGGCCCCTAAGACAACGAAGCCAGGCCGAAGCATCTTTCCATTTCGCCCAAGAAGGGTTTGGATAGTCTGATTTAAAAGCGGGTCCCTCCCCTGAAGGGAGGACCGCATAATATCTTGTACCCTTGCCAGATCCTGCTGGATATGGGGATAGTCTTTCCAAAAATGCAGCATAGTTCCTTGTGAAGGAGATGCAGTCGGTTCCCCCTCCTGTACGCATCGCATTGGGAGAGGGGAACCGATACTGTCTCGTTCTATCTAATCTAATCTCTGGGTTCTCCCAGGTACAGGTAGGTTTTCTTGGCGATCTTCCGTTTGTTCCACCAATCCTTTATCCAGGGAATGATCCAGTGATCCAAGCCGAATCCTCGACCCGCTCCTCCCATCATAACGAGGGCTGCGAAGATGTACCAGAGGAGTTCGGAACTTCCCATGGCGGAGATGATGAACATGATGCCCAACCCGATCGAGGCCGCGGCAGCAAGGAATGTAAAGGTTCCGCTGAACAGGGCGAGTCCGATCCCTATTTCGGCAAGCACCAAACCAACCTGCATGAAGAAGGCCACGGTAGGATGAATTCCGATGATGTTCTGGGCGATCCATTCATAGATTTTATACAACCAAGAATCGGTGGAAACGAGAGGCTGAGCCCAAGCTTGGGCCGCATTCGCAGCCGCGCCTGTTGCCGCGCTGACCGCGTCTGTCGCTGCTGCTACTGCTTGTTTAGCCCCTTCCGCTGCAGCACCGGTAGCCGCTGTGACCGCTTCGGCTGCTTTTTCTACCGCTTTTGTCGCGGTTTCAGCCACTGCGGAAGCGGCGGAGGTAATGTCCCCGAACTTGACACCCGGTATTTTGATCTTCGAAGGATCTACCTGGAACAAGCCACCTTCACCAGGATTCAACCATCCTTGACCAACCTTCTTGGCTCCTTCGAGGAACCACTTGACGCCTAGGAACAACCGGAGGGGTACAGCCCAGTAGACGGGGATCTTGGCCGCGAGGTGACTTCCCACGAAGGACCGTCCATCCTTCATTTCGAAGAACTCGTGGGTCAAATACCCCCATACCGCATTTAGACCCGCTAAGCCCCACAGGTAGTGGAGATTCACCAAGTGTTTCAACGCCATGGCGAAGAACCCAGAAAGTTCAATGCCTCCCGCATTAGAAACCGCATGCTTGCTTCCAATGGAAACCATGAATCCGTGGTAGTTGGATTTGAACTTTCGCCGTTCAGGTTTGCCTTCGATCATGGCGATGATGTTGTCGGCAGCCACATCGGCTGTTTGGAGGGCGGTTTCCACGATCTGCGGAAGCACCTTCCCCCCTTCCACGAACCAAAGGATGTCACCCACGAGAAACACATTCTCGTGATCCACCGACTGCATCAATTCGTTCACCAGGATGCGACCCCGTTTGCCTACCAGGTACACCTCATCCTCTTCGAACCGACAACCCGACATTCCGTGGATCCCCTCTTCCCAGGAAGCGTAGGAACATTCTCCCCGAGCTTCCTGCCCCTTGGTTAAGTTCAGCTTGGCAGTGAGTTCCGAACCATGGATCCCTGCGGTCCATACGATCGTAGCTGCCTCGATTTTCTTTCCTCCTTGGATGATCACGCATTGGGGTTCCGCCTTGAAAATTGGGGAGTTCAGGTACACGTCTACCCCTAGTTTCTTCAGGTACTTTTCCGCTTTGTCCCGGAGCTTGTCGGAAAGCATGGCAAGAATCTTTCCCAACGCTTCCACGATGATGATCCGAACTTCCCGCTCCTCGATATGGTACTGCCTACAAAGCACCCTGCGTCGTTCTGCCAATTCACCCGCTAGCTCCACGCCGGTGAATCCGGCCCCGGCGATCACGAAGGTTAGAAGCTTTCTTCGCTCGAAGGGATCCGGCTCACAAGCGGCCTTGCGGAAACATTCCTCCACGTGAGTCCGGATTCGCATGGCGTCTTCCAACGACCAGAGGGTGAAAGAGTTATCCTGAATCCCTTCGATTCCGAAGAACTCCGGATCTCCCCCTGCGGCAATGATCAAGTAGTCATAATCGTACTTGGCGTTCTTGGAAAGCAGGCGTTTGTTCTCGAAATCGATGTTTTGAATAGTATCGGTGACCACTTTAATCCGAGTGCCACTGAAGATTCGCTTGAAACTCACCTGCACCGAAGCGGGATCCACCCGACTCCCTGCCACTTCATGAAGCTCTGTCATGAGCGTGTGGTACTGGTTTCGATCGATTAAGGTGAACTCGATATTGGGGTTCCCTTTCAGTTTCCTGTACAGTTTCTTCATCGCGGCTACGCCACCGTAGCCTCCCCCTAGTACCACAATCCTTGTTTTCTCAGCCATTTGTTTCTCCTCAAGGATCAATGTATCAGAAAATATCAATATTTTTAATATTGATATTACTCTATATTGAAAAAGATGTGAAGTACTGATACAAATCCCCTTTATGCAGAACAGAATGAGTATTTGGGGTTTGGGTATTCCAAAGTTTACAATAGTAAGATTCCGATTACGCATATTTCGCGCTACACTCGGGTTTGCCCTATTCGGCCTTTCTATGGGGGGGATCCTCCTTTCTTGCTCCCGCCCTTTGGAACCGGTTTCTCGTGTTGAGTTTCTCCTTGGTACTACCTGCGGGATTACCGTGTATGGGGTAAAGGATACGAAAATTCTAGATTCCGCCTTTCAACGAGTGCGGGAGATCGAGAACCGAATGAGCGTGAATATCGAAACCAGTGAGGTGAGCGAGATCAACCGGAATGCGGGGATCAAGCCCGTGCCTGTCTCGGATGAGACCTTTCGGGTAATCTCCGAAGGCCTACGGTTTTCCACCTTGAGTAAGGGCGCCTTCGATATAGCGGTTGGAAGACTGGTTTCCCTCTGGGGAATCGGCACGGACCACGCCCGACTTCCAAACCTTGCGGAGATCAAAGAAGCCCTCTCCTTCATCGATTATCGGAAGGTGGAACTGAGCGAGGGGAACCGGACAGTGTTCGTCAAAGAAAAGGGGATTGCCTTGGATCTAGGCGCTATTGCCAAGGGTTGGGCCGCTGACGAAGCTGCCCGGGTGCTACGGGAAAGGGGGGTAAAACATGCCATCATCGATTTTGGGGGGAATATCCTGGTAATCGGATCCCATCCGGAAGGCCGACCCTGGAGGATCGGGATCCAGAACCCGGAAACTACCCGGGGTTCCTATTTGGCCATTGTTCCTGGCACTGATCTTTCGGTCGTTACTTCGGGCACCTACGAGAGGTTTTTCACCGGTCCCGATGGGGTAAAGTACCATCATCTTTTGGACACGAAGACGGGATACCCTATTCGGAACGGATTGGATTCAGTAACGGTGATCGCGAAGCAATCCATCCAGGCGGATGGCCTATCTACCACTCTCTTTGCCCTGGGTAGGGAAGAGGGGCTGAAACTGGCCGAATCTCTTTCGGGGGTAGAAGCGATCTTCGTCACCGAAGACCGGAAGGTCTACTTGACCAGCGGAATCCGAAAGACCTTCGAACTAAAGAATCCTGAGTTCCAAGTGATGCCTTAAATAAAAAGGGCTCTGTTAAAAAACCAGATCGTTGAATCTTCAAAGGCACTGACAAAATGTACGCCTAGAAAGGCGCCTCGGTTTTTATACGGTACAGGCCTACAGTACAGAGGACCCAAAACTTTAAAGGGCGAGCGCTATCCAACTCACCGTAAGGAAGAGAAAAACGAATAGGCATCCCGGTAGGGTGGTGCGGGATGGACCGGCCGCCTGGGGGCGGTGACCCATTCCTTCCTGGCTAACTTCCTGGATCAAGGTCTTTAAGTCTTCCCAGATGCGGGTGCGACGAAGCTGGAACTTCCGCTCGGTGATCCGCTCGAAGTAGAAGAACATCCGGGAAAGCACCGCCCCCAGGCGGCCGGGAACGGGCACGTAGGACCTTAGCGTGAATCGGGACAGGGCGATCATCCCCAGAAGGGTAAAAGCTTTGAAAGCCCCCAAACGAAGAGCCCCCAGGGTCACGGGAAAAGTCCCTAGGTAGAAGATCACCTGTCCCAAGGGAGTGATTAGGTTAGCGGCGGTGATCCCCAGGAAAGCTATCAGATTCGGAAAGGTTTTTATTCGTTTTCCGCTCAATCCCGCGCAGAGAAAATAGAATCCCGTCAGGAGTCCTTTATCGATGAGGGATTCGGTAAAGAGGAAGGGGGGAAGACTCAGTACGCCCGCCAAGAACAGTATGCCAGGGGATAGATTCTGGAGTAGGAAGCTTTGAAAGGCTTGAAGGAACCGGGAATTGGGAATCGCAGCTCCCATCGATTCCGTCTGATGCATAGTCTCGGAGGATTCGTCCTGCTCCATAGTTTCTGGATCGGGTTCCTTACCGGACTGAGGGGATGGGGAAAGAAGAGGGGTTTCCGAGAGGGAAAGGGCGATGGCTCCTAGAAGGATCCCTGTTATTGTACCGAGAGCGAGGAAGGGAGGCCCGATAAGCCAGGCCCCTTCCCCTAGAAGGAAGTACCGGGCCAGAAGGATCTGAATGAGGTTACTGGCTAAGGCCCCCATCACGCTAATCCCCAAAAGGGAAAGGTGGCGGGCCGGGAGAAAGGAAAGGATCGTCATGGTGATCCCACTGGCCAGGGACCCGGCTGTGGAAAATACGAAGATATAGGAGAACAACGTGCCATTCACCAGGGCCTGTCCAAAGATTTTGAGCCCCACCAGGGCCAGGATGAATCGGGGGGATTCTTTCCGGAGGGCAAGTAAAATGGGTAGATTCGCCAAGCCCAGTCGGAAGAAGGGAAGGGGTTTAGGGATTAGAAATTCGATTGTGGAGAGGAACAGGCAAAAGGCGCCGTAGAGGGCTATCTTCTCCTCCTCTTTGGAAAAAGGACTCCTACCGATTGGCACTTGAGCTGAGCTGATTCGTTTGAAGGATCCAGAATCGTGAGAGATGTCAGAAGGTACTTGCATCCACCTCTTCTCCTGGTCTGTTCTGCCCTGCAGCCCCTTGAACCCGAAGAAAAATCCGATTGGGCAGGCAGGCTACCCACTCACTGTTCCGGGATATTTTCCCCATGTGGATGCAGATCTTATCCCGGCAGGGGGAACTTTCCACAAAGGCAGCTCTATCTTTGATACGCACGTGGGTTAGACCCAAGGGGCCGGGGATGTCCAGTTCTAGTTCCTTTGACAAAGGATAGATCCACACCTTTGACTGATTCTGGATGTAGAGGACTGCTTCTCCTCCCCGATTTCCATACACATGGTAGGAGAAGCCGCCTAGCACTACGATACTGATGAGAATGGCCCCTAGGTCGAGGAGGCGGACCTTCTGCCTGATAGAGGTGATTAAGCTCTGTCTGTTTCTATCGATTCCCACCTGGTTCCTTTCTTCCCTTTAGCAGTGGTTCCCTGCATAGCAGTGTCCTGATGGATGCATGGGCCATGGTTGGCTACATACCGGAGGTTATACACCCTGTGAAACGCCCATTTCCAGGGGAGAATCGTATCAGTCTGGCGGCAGGTGAGGTGTGATACTCTTACAGCTCAGTTACCTCTACCCATTTCCGGGTTCTCCAGCTCTCCATTCCCAGCTCGGCCAGTTGCACTCCTTTGGCCCCTTCCTTAAGGTTCCATGGAAAGGGATCGTCCTGGGCGTAGTGACGGAGGAACTTTTCCCATTGCACTTTGAAAGCGTTGTCATAGGGATCCCGGGTGGGAACTTTGGCCCAGTTCTCATAATAGTTAATGGGGCTGTCGATGTCCGGGTTCCATACGGGTTTGGGAGTCATGGCTTCGTCCTGGATCCAGCATTCCCGTAGTCCCGCAACGGCGGTTCCCTTCGTTCCATCCACCTGTAGGACTAAAAGATCATCCCGTCGGACCCGCACATCCCAGGAACTGTTGAACTGGCAAACGATCCCGTTCTTCAACTCGAAAATTCCGTAGGCTGAGTCATCTGCGGTACAAGTGTATTCCTTACCGTTTTCGTCCACCCGTTTGGGGATGTGGGTGGCGCCAAGGGCCACTAGGGATTTGATTTCCCCAAAGAGGTTGTCGATCACGTAGCGCCAGTGACAGAACATATCGATCATGATCCCTCCACCGTCCTCTTTCCGGTAGTTCCAGGAAGGTCGCTGGGCTGGCTGGTTGAATCCATCGAACACCCAGTACCCGAACTCCCCTCGGACGGAAAGAATCCGGCCGAAGAATCCGGTATCGATCAGGTATTTCAACTTCAGTAGGCCGGGCAACCAGAGCTTGTCCTGCACCACCCCGTGTTTTACCTTTTTCTGTTCAGCGGCTCGGTACAGTTCCATCGCCTCTTTGGTATTGGTGGCAGTGGGTTTCTCGCAGTAGATGGCTTTTCCTGCCTGTATCGCCTTCATCACCGAGGGATACCGTAACTCGGTTACCTGGGCATCGAAGTAGATTTCGTTCCGGGGGTCCTGAAGGGCTGAATCTAGATCTGTGGTGTATTCCTTCACCTCATACTGAGTGGCTAGGGACTTGAGTTTTGCCTCGTTCCTCCCCACTAGAATGGGAACCGGCATCAGCACGTCCCCGTTTCGTAGCCGGATACCCCCCTGTTTCCGGATGGCCAGGATGGAGCGAACCAGGTGCTGGTTCGTGCCCATGCGGCCAGTGACTCCATTCATCAGGATGCGGACAGTTTTTTCCATGGATTAGATCCTCCTTCACTCTAAGTCATGTTGAACGGCCCGGCTTTCCAATCTGGTTGCAACCGTTCCCTTATTTAAACATGTTCCCGAAAAGCTTTCGTGATCATCCCCAAGAACTCCTGTTGATCCATGCTCCAGTAACGGGTAGAGAAGATCTCCACTTCGATGAACCCTTTAAACCCGCTTTTTTCCACTTCTCGCCGAATCCCGGGGATGTCAATACACCCTTCTCCCATTAAGCCCCGGTCGTTCAGGAAATCGGTGGTGGGGCTTTTCCAGTCACACACGTGGAAGGCGAAGATCTTATTCCCTTCCCCTGCCCGCTTCAGTTCTCGGGGAAGGTTGGGGTCCCACCATAGGTGGTACACGTCCACGGCGATTCCCAACAGGGGATGCTCCAGTTCCCGACAGAGGTCGTTCGCCTGTTCCAGGGTCACGATAGCGGAACGGGTGTCGGCGTACATGGGATGTAGCGGTTCGATGGCGAGCCTGAGGCCCACTGTTTCCGCCTCCTTCAGGATCGCTTCCAGCCCTTTCCGGATCTGTCTGCGGGATTCTTCGAGGGATTGTCCCGGATGGGCGCCCGGCACGATCACCAAGAGGGGCGAACCTAATTCAGCGGAAAGATGGATGAAGGCCTTGTTGTCGTCGATCCGTGCCTGCCGTTCGGCTTCGCTGAGGGCCGGGAAAAATCCCCCTCGCACGGTAGCCACGATGGAAAGTCCTGCGGAACGAATCCTTTCTCCGATTTTTTTTGCGTCTCTCCCGTCCAACGCGTCCCTCCACACGGATATTCCTTTCACTCCGGCTTTAGCGTACCGTTCAATGGCTTCTTCGATAGACCAGGGTTTAGTGGTGATCGTGTGGATCGCGAGCCGACTCAAGTCTTGCATCATGGTCTTTCTCCTTTCACAAAGAACCGGTAGGGTTCTCGAGGGGGATTTTTGGATGATTTCTCGGGGACAATGCTTTTCAGGTACAGTGCAAGTTCGAGAAGATGGTAGTCTCCCCACAGGCAGGATTCTCCGTGGGGAACCTTGGCGCCGGGAGGGACATAGTCCCATCCATTGGGCCGGTGGTACACCGCGTGGAGAAGAAGGCCCTCGTGATGGGGGTTTTTCGAAAGATAGGGCTCCTCTGTCAGGGTACTGGCAATCCGTAATCCCGCCTTTAGGTAGGGATTCTGAATGGAGATTTCCCCGGACGAGGAAGCCGATAAAAGGGGTGGGCCTAGGGGATCCTCAGGGGTAGATGCTTTGCTTTCTTCCATAAATAGCCCCAACCTTAAAAGACCCTGGGCGGCGATAGCGGCGGCGGAGGAGTCCACTGGTTCATAAGGATTAAAAGGATCTGCCGGACGGTTCAGGTCCAGGTGGTGGAGGTTTGGAGCG
>OGCI01001827.1_pt1 | contig 16182 bp, 16 predicted proteins | sample 1570021 | NCBI WGS metagenome assembly OGCI01 (sample SAMN06264664, study PRJEB24512) | hot springs metagenome | isolation source: Hot spring water | place: South Africa: Tshipise | collected 2015-06-21 | reverse complement strand
AGGCTCTTGCCCGCGTCTTCTTCGAGGTGCGCGCGCGTGATGCGCACGGTTTTCTCGTAGGCGGCTTCTCCCTCGCCCACCTGCACGGTGATGGCGCCGTTTTTGACCACCGGCAGCTCGTATTGGCTGATCTGGTACCCTTTGGGCAGGTCGGGGTAGAAGTAGTTCTTGCGGTCGAAGTAGGAAATCGGGCGGATGTGGGCGTGCATGGCGTGCGCCAGCAAAACGGCTTTTTCCACCACCGCCTTGTTCAGCACCGGCAAAACGCCCGGCAAACCGGTGCACACCGGACAGATGTTGGTGTTGGGCGGCTCATTCCATGAATCGGCTTTGCACGAACAGAAGATTTTGGTGGTGGTGTTCAGTTGAATGTGGGTTTCCAGCCCGATGACGGCTTCGTATTCGCTCATAAGACTCGCATCCTCTCTGGGGAGATTATATCATCAGCCGGTCAGGCGAGGAATTTCGCCAGGGTCAGCCCGACGGCCATCAGCAGGCAGTAGAGCAGTTCCAGTTGACCGGTGCCCGCCAGGGTGTGGTTGAGGGCGCGTCCGCTCCGGGTGGCAATCTCCCGCATCAGCGGCACTGCCCGGGGGATGGACAGCCAGCACAGCAAAATCCACGGCGAGACCAGCCCGGAAAGGGTCATCAGCAGGGGGGCGAGGTACGCCAGCACCAGCAGGGAGAGGTACTCCTTGCGGGTCCAGTCGGCACCGAAGCGCACCGCCAGGGTGCGTTTGCCGCTGAGCGTGTCGGTGGGGATGTCGCGCAGGTTGTTGACCACAAGGATGTTGACCACCAGCGCCCCGATGGGCACCGAAAGCGCCACCGCCGTCAGGGTGACCGTGCGGGTGTGCACATAGTACGTGCCCGCCACCGCCGCCAGCCCGAAGAAGAGGTACACAAAAACCTCGCCCAGCCCGTTGTAGCCCAGCGGGTAGGGTCCAGCCGTGTAGAGGATGGCGGAGATGATGGCGAGCACACCGATGAGGATGACCAGCCAGCCGGAGATGAGGGTGAGGTACACACCGCACAGCGCCGCCAGCCCGAATACCACCGCCATGCCCATCTTGACCTGCGCGGGGGTGAGCAAGCCCGCCTGGGTCACGCGGGTGGGACCGACGCGCTGGCTGGTATCGGCGCCCTTCTGGAAATCGTACACGTCATTGGCAAAGTTGGCGCCGATCTGCAGGAAGAGCGCGCCCAGCAGGGCGGCAAGCGCGGCATCCCAGCGGAAAGCGCCATCGTAAAACGCCAGCGCGCTGGCGGCAATCACCGGGGCAACGGCGGCGGGCAGGGTGCGCGGTCGCGCCGCCATCCACCAGACGCGCAGAGGGGAAGAGGGGGAAAGGTGCGCTTGAGTCATGTGCCTCCCGCTTGTGGTTGAATTGAGGTGATTATACTCCGTCCAGCGTCAGGAAAGGGAGCGCGGGGGGCAAAAATCTGCCGGACAGTCGGGCAATTCTCGGGTAAAATCAGCCCATCAGGTAAAGACAACCATGGAACAGAGAACCAGAAAGGTCCTGATCATCACCACCGCATTCCCACGCTGGATGGGGGACGGCAGGGGCAATTTTGTCTACGAAGCCGCGCAGGCGGTCCGGCGGCAGGGCTGGCAGGTGCGGGTGATTGCCATGCACACCCCGGGAGCAAAGACCCACGAATGGATGGACGGCATCGAGGTGGTCCGTCCGCGCTACCTGCCGGAGCGCTGGGAGATCCTGGCAAAAGACAGCGCCGGACTGCCGCAGGCATGGCGCACCAATCCATGGGCAAAACTGGCGCTGATCCCTTTCCTGATCCGGCACACCCTCGCCGTCCTGCGCTATGCCCGCCAGGCAGATATCCTGCACGCCAACTGGACGCTTTCGGGCATGGTGGCGTGGCTCACGCAGGGGGTTCACCGCAAGCCCTACGTGGTGACGGTACAGGGAAGCGATGTGTTTCAGGGGTTGAAAATCCCGCTGGTCAGGCAGGTCTCCGCATGGGCGCTCCAGCGCGCTCACTTCGTCTTTGCGTTGAGCCGGGCGCTGGCTCAAGAAGTGCAGGCAATTGGCGTTGCCGCAGAAAAAGTGAAAATTGTGCCCAACGGGGTCAATCTTGCGTCCATTCGAATCCTTCTGAAAGAAGAAATACCCCGCGAAGCGGTGATCCTGTTTGTCGGTTCGCTGTTCTGGCGAAAGGGGGTAACCCACCTGCTGGAAGCCTTTAAGAACATCGCCTATGAAATTCCTGCATACCGGCTGGTATTTGTGGGAGAAGGAGATCAGCGGGAACTGCTGGAAAAACGGGTGCGCGAAGCGGGACTGGAAGAGCGAGTGGTCTTCACCGGCAACCTCCCCCACGATGATGTGATTCGCTGGATGCGCCGGGCAAAGGTGTTCGTTTTACCTTCCGTTGAAGAAGGACAGGGCGTGGTCTTGCTGGAAGCCATGGCTTGCGGCACGCCCTGCATCGGATCGAAGGTCGGCGGCATTCCAGATATTGTGACCCCCGACTGCGGCTTCCTCTTTGAAGCCGAACGTGTGGAAGAACTGGCAGACACCCTCAGACAGATTCTCGTTCAAAATGAGGCATGGGAGGAGAAAAGCCGCAACAGCCAGAAGCGCGTGGAAAGCCTTTACGACTGGGACAAAATCGCTTCTTCCATTGTTGCCTATTATGATCAGGCGCACGGAGCATAGAAACATGAAGAGGAATTATCAGGAAAACTTTTTTACGTTATACACCTCGTTTCAAAGCCACGACCGCAGGCTGGAAAAGGGACGAAAAATCCACTTTACCCTGACCCAGTTTTGCAAAGAAGACTTAAAAACCAGAACCTGTCTGGATGTAGGCTGTTCTGCGGGTGTGATTACCAGTTATTTGCGCCCGTTATTCCATAAGATGATCGGTCTGGATTATGACCCCGTAGGACTGGGACTGATCACGCCCGAACAAAAACAGGAAGTGGGTTTCATGCGCGGCGATGCCATGAATCTGCCGCTGGAAGACGAAAGTGTGGATGTGGTCATTTGCGCCCAGGTATATGAACATGTTCCCGATGACGAACGGCTGTTTCAGGAAATTGAACGCGTTCTGAGACCGGGCGGGATTGTATTCTTCAGTGGACCCAATAAATTGTTTCCCATCGAACTGCATCACAACCTGCCGTTTTTGCAGTGGCTTCCCCCCCGGTGGGCAAACCGGTATGTCCAGTTGCTGGGAAAAGGCAACGAGTTTTACGAATACTCCCGCACGCTGGGAGACCTGCGCAAAGTGCTGAAAGGCTTTGATATTTATGATGTCACCGTACCGGTGCTGAGGTTCTTCGCCCATGAAAGGCAGGGCTTCAAGCGGCAGGTATACCGGGCTTTTTCAAAGGCTCCCCGCTGGGTGAAGCATCTGGTGGCATGGCTGACCCCCAATTTCAACTGGGTGCTGGTCAAAAAAACCGACCCTCACCTCCCCAGCCGTTATACCCTCGTTGAATTCTTTGAAGAATGATCAGAAAATGGGCTCGTCGTCTGGGACTGGCAATCGGCTTTGGGCTTTTCCTTTCCCAGATCGTTCAGGCAATTCTCTCCATCTCCTCATCGCCTTTGCGCATGGTGTGGGGATGGATTTTTCTGGCGTTTCTCACCATGTTTCTGCTCATTGCGCTCCAGATTTTCATCTGGAAGCAGATTCTGAACGCCATGGGCATTCCGTTGCGGTATCTTCAAATCGCCAGAGGATACAGCCTGTCGTTAATCCCCCGTTACATTCCCGGCGGCGTGTGGGGGTATCTGAACCGGAGTGAGTGGCTGAAAGAGGCTTATCAAATCCCTGCTTCTCAGGGAAACCTCTCGTCTGTACTGGAAGTGCTTCAGATTATTCTCACGGCATTCATGGCGCTGTTCCTGTTCGCCGGGCTGTTTTCGAACCTGCCTCTCCCGGGGTTCCTGATGGTGGTTTTCCTCACCCTTCTGCTCCCCTTCCTGGTCTGGAAAATACTCTCACTTCCCGTCATTCAACAGAATCAATGGCTGCCTTTTCAGATTCACCTGCCAGACTGGCTCATTGCGGGGTATTCCGGAGTGATTCAATGGGTGCTTCTAGGGATCAGCACCATTTTCCTGCTCTTTGGGGTACAGAGCGGGTCTGTTTTTGATTTCATCACCCTGCAAAAGAGCGCACTGATTGCCTTCTGCTACACCTTTTCGTGGCTGGCGGGCTTCTTTGTGCTCTTCATTCCCGGCGGAATGGGCATCCGGGAAGTTTCCCTTTCTTTCTTGCTGACTCAACTGGTGAATGTTCCGGCAGGACAATCTGCATGGATTGCCGTGCTTTCGCGCCTTCTGTATTCGCTGGCAGAACTGCTCTGGATTCTGATTGCCCTGATCCTGGGAAGCGGCACCCGCGCCGGAGAGGGACAAACCAGAAAGGGCTGACCCCGTGGGGTCAGCCCTTTCGATTGAATGAACTCAGCCAGTGTTATGGCACCAGAGCGGTGTAAGCCATGAACTGATCGCCGTTGGGCGGGGTGATGTAGGTGTTGGCAATGTAGGCGTGAACGGGTTGGTCAGAAACGATCTTCAGAGAACCCTGCCAGCCATCGGTGATTTCGGGCAATTCAGTCCCGGAGAGGCGGAAGTTGCGCACAATGCTGGACTCTGCCGGAATGGTGATGCCCGTGCGGACAATCGGCGTGCCGCCACCCGAAGGCGTGTAGGTCAACGTGACCGTGGCAGGATTGGTGGAGAGATTCTGAATGGTGACGGTGGTGGAGAAGCCGTTGCTGAGCCGCTTGGCAATCAGCGGGACGTAAGCGGTGGTGCCCGTCGAGGAGCCGGGGATGGCTTCATAAGCCGCCTGATCTTTGGTGTTTACCCAGCGGTACATCACCAGCGTCACAACCTTCTTCCCGGAGGTCACGGAGACTTTGCAGGAGCCCTGCCAGTTGGTGGGGAAGTTGGTGGTATCTACCAGCGTGTTGAAGGTGTAAGAGCCTTTCACCGGAATGGCGGTGGCGTTCGAAATGGTCAGTGTGGCCGGCCCGGTGTAAGCAGGATCCTTGGTGCAGTTCAGGACCAGATCGCCCGCTGCAATATCGGTGGTATCGAGGTTTTGAACCGCCAGAGAGGTGTTGAGGGAGTTGGTCAGACGAGAGTACAGCAAGGGGACGAACCAGACCGAGTCAACCGATTCCTGCGGGAAGCCGCTGAAGGTCATCAGGCTGTCGGCGCCAAAGAAGAGGTTGGAAACCACCGCAACCTGCCCGCCGGAAGTGGTCACCGAAACCTCAGCCGAGCCAAACCAGTTGGTGGGGAGGTTGGTCTCATCCGAAATATCGTAGGTGTAGGTGGCTTTGGGGGCAATGCCCGTGATGGTCTTGGTGTAATCGGGGGTGGTATCCCCAACCTGAGTCAGCGCAACGGTCACATCAATTGCCGCAGAACCAATATTTTGAATCATGATTTGAGAATTGGCAGTTCCGGTTGCCGAGGTTCCCTGGCGAGCCACCAGCGGCACGTAGGCTTTGGCGGTGCCAGCATTGAAGCCCTTATACGCACCGGAAGTGGGAACGCCACTGCGGTTGATCAACTGCACCAGCGCACCAAGAGGCTGGGTGGCGGAGATCACCACCGAGCCCTGTCCGGGGGTCAGGGTGTCGAAATACTGCCGGACAATCCACTGACCGCCATCTGCCGGGATGGTGGCGCTGGTATAGGAAGAACCCGTCCAGGGGGTTCCATCGGGTTTGACATAGTCCACCACCACATCGGCGGAACTGCTTCCCAGATTCACCAGGGTGAAGTTCGTGGAAAGCGATTTGGTGGTTGCGGCGGCTGAGGCGCTCGTGGCAAACACCAGAGTCAGAATCATGACCGCCGAGAGCAAAGAAATGAGTGATTTTTTCAGCATACCAATCCTCCTTTGGGATTTAAAGGCTAAGATAAGCATAGCGTTTCAACCCGGCATTTTCAATAATCCATTGGTATTATTCAGAGGGGTATGCCAGATGGGAAAGAATCATGTAAAATCAACCCTGAAACAACGCTCGAAAAAAACCTTGCAAAGGAACAGGTATGAAATTTCGCATCTCTTTTGTGGTTTTGGTCGTTCTCGTGATGGCATTGTCCGCATGCGCTCCGGCAGCCAGTCCCTCCGCAACTCCCTCTGTTGCAGGATATCCCACCATGGGGTCTCAGGGCATGGAAGGGTACGCCGCCCCTCAAAACTCCTCTTCCGAAGTCCCTTCCGGGAGCGTACCGGCGCCGGTTCCCGATGAAGGAAAAGCCTCTTTGAGCGGAATCCTCTATCAGAAATCCCATTCTGCGGTGCTGACCAACTTCTTCATTTACCTCACCCCTGCTCAGGGAGATAACCGCGATCAACCCCCACCCATTCTGGCAGGTCCGCTGGCAGATAAAGGGGATATTGCCGCGAAAACCAATGAAAAGGGTGAGTTTACGTTTAACAATCTGACACCGGGGAATTATTTCCTGGTGGTCAATCTGGGATACGATTATGAACTTGCGGTCAAGTCCATGGACGATATGACGCCCATGCTGATTCAACTGACCCCGAATCAACAACTATCTCTGGGGGCGGTTATCGTTCCTTAAGAGAGGCGTTGCTCTCCCCTCTCTCGTAATCCTGCTGGCGCACGCGGTAGAGCACTTCCTCCAAGATCTTGCGGTTGAAGGCAATCAAATCTGCCACCAGCCCGATCATCAGCGTCTGGAAGCCGATGATGGCAAGAATCGCGGCAAGGATGAGTGCCTGCACCTGCGCCACATCCTGTCCCAGCACATAGCGCAGGATGACAAAGCGCATACCCAGCCCGAACGCCACCAGCAGAAGAATCCCCCCGACGACACTGAACACCCGCAGGGGACGGTGCATGGAGTACGAACGCACAATGGTGATGCTCGAATTGCGCAGGTAATCGCCGATACTGCGGATGAGCCGCGAAGGACGGGTGGGCGGATTGGTACGAATGGGCACCGACATCACCGCAATGGGACTGTTGCCCGCCTGGATGAGCGTCTCCAGCGTGTAGGAATAATCGGAGAGCACCAGCGTGCGCAGGGCGGCTTCGCGCGTCAGCGCGCGGAAACCACTGGTGGCATCGGGAATGCTCAACCCCGCCGCGCGAGAGACCACGTGACTGCCCCACACCTGCAAACGCCGCTTCAACGGCGCAAAATGCTCCAGCGTTGCCACCCCGCGGTCGCCAATCACCAGATCGGCTTTGCCTTCCAGAATCGGGCGCAGAAGGGTGGGGATGTCCTCGGCGCTGTATTGATTATCGGCATCGGTATTCAGGATGACATCCGCCCCGGCGCGCAGACTGGCATCCAGCCCGGCGGCAAAGGCTTTTGCCAGCCCGCTGTGTTTGCGCAGACGCACCACATGATCGGCACCCGCCGCCCGGGCAACCTCAGCAGTGTTGTCCTGACTGCCGTCATCCACAACCAGCACCTCAACAGCATCAAAGCCCTCCATTTGACGCGGCAACAGGCTCAGCGTGTGCGGCAGAACCTCGGCTTCGTTATAACAGGGAATTTGAATGATCAATTTCATAGCAACGCCGATAGTATACCACAGAGCCTTTCCGGCAGGATTTCCCCCACCAGGACAACCTCTCTGTGGATAGACTCTCCTTTCCTGTGGATAACTCCCAGAAAATCTGTGGAAAACCCCCACAAAATTGTGGAAAACTGTGGAGAATCGGTGGACGAATCGGGGATGAGCGGGGGATAACCCTCTAACCGATTCTTTACCGGCATCCGCCCTCGCCCTGCCGCGGGCATCTCCAGCGCCGGCAACAGCCCCCTGCGGAGTGTATTATAATTGCGGTATGATTGAATTGACCGTTCCCGGTCAGGGGGTGATTCGCCTGAGCCATCTGGTGCTGGATGTCAACGGCACCCTTGCCGTAGATGGACATCTCATCGAAGGGGTGCGCCCTCTGCTCGACCAGATCCGCGATCGGCTGGAGATTCATCTCATCACTGCCGATACGCACGGCGGGCAGGCGGCGCTCGACCGTCAACTGGGAGTTCAGGCACACCGCCTGCAGGCAGGGGATGAAGCCGAACAAAAAGCCGCCTTTGTGCGCTCGCTGGGCGCAGAGCAGGTGGTTGCCATTGGACAGGGCGCCAACGACGCCCTGATGCTCCGCGAAGCCCGCATCGGCATTTGCGTGCTCTCGCCGGAAGGCACCGCCCTTTCCACCCTGCAATCGGCAGATCTCTGCGCGCCTGGCATCCTTCCTGCACTGGAGTTGCTCTTAAAACCCACACGATTGGTGGCAACGTTGCGAAGATGACCCTGCCTGCCAGTGAACCCATCCCTCTGCCGGAAGAAGAACTTCCGCCCGCCCGGCGGCGGCGATTGCGCCGCATGGTCATCCCCGAGCGTCACGATGAACAATCGGCGTTTCTGGATGCTCTGGGCGAGCGCACCACCCCCGGCGCGGAGTTCTTCCTCTCTGCCCTGCTGGCAGGGCTGGTGACCGGCATCGCCCTTTTGCTGGATTCACCCGCGCTGGTGGTGCTTGCCGCATTGCTGGCGCCCTTCATGGCGCCGGTGCTGGGCATGGGGGTGGCAGGCGTGGCTGGTTCCACCGGCTTCCTCCTGCGCTCGCTGGTCAGTACGCTCATCGGCGGGTTGATTTTCTTCCTCACCGGCACACTGACGGGCATTCCCGCCCGGTTGCTTGCCCTGAACGGCTGGGTGCAGTTATCTTACCTCCTGCGTCTGGACGGCTACAGCCTGCTTCTGCTCAGCCTCGGGACAATTCTGTCCACCGTCCTGCTGGTGCGCTCCACACAGCAGCGTCCGCTGGTCAGCAGTGTCGCCATGGCGTATGCGCTGTTCCTGCCATTGGGCGCGGCGGGCTACGGGCTTACCTCCGGCGCCCCTCTACCGTGGTACAACGGCATGGTGGTGTTCTTCATCGGTCTGGCGGTTGCCGCCCTGCTGGGCGCCGTCACCCTGGTGATTCAGGGTCTGCGCCCCCTCAACGGGTGGAGTTACCTCTTCACCGGCGCCTACATGACCGTGGTGGTTGCCGCGCTGGTCATCTGGCTCAGCGGCGGCATCCCGGTCATCCAGTTGCCGGAGATGACCGCCCCGCAGGCACCGCAGGCATCTGCCCCGCCTTCCGTGAATGAACAGGTCACTTCCACCCCCGCCGGGGCTCTGGCAACCCCCACGCTCACCGCCACGGCAACCGTCACCGGTACCGCCACCCCCACGCGCACCCTCATCCCCACCAACACCCCCACCATGACCGTCACCCCACAGCCTACGCCGGTGTGGGCGCGTATCAACGTCAAGGGCAGTAACGGCGCGGTGATTCGCGCCGAACCGGGCTACAACGCCGCCATCGTCAAGAGCCTGCTCAACGGCATCATCGTCGAAGTGCTGAACGATGTCGCCACTGCCGACGGCGCCACCTGGGTGAAAATCCGCACCGCCGACGGCGTGGAAGGCTGGATTGTGCGCGCCCTGCTGGCAACCGCCACCCCCGCCCCCGGATGGTGACATTCCATGAACATCCCCGGGAAACGGTTAAATTGAACTTTTTATCTTAACAAGGAGAAACCCTGCATGCCCATTCATTTTGGTACCGACGGCTGGCGTGCCGTCATCTCAGATACCTTCACCTTTACCAACCTGCGCATGGTGGCGCAAGCCATTGCCGATTCCATCGCCAGCGGTTCATGGACAGAAAACCTGCCCACCGACCGCCCGATTGACCCCCGGCGCATGATTGTCGGCTTCGATACCCGCTTCCTCTCCGACCGGTTTGCGCAGGAAGTGGCTCGCGTGCTTGCCGCCAACGATTTCACCGTCTATCTGGCGCAGGCAGACGCCCCCACGCCTGCCATTTCCTACGCCGTGTACAACCGCAACGCCATCGGCGGGGTGATGATTACCGCCTCGCACAATGCCCCGCGCTACAACGGCGTGAAACTCAAATCCTACTACGGCGGCTCTGCCCTGCCCGAACAGTGCCGCGAGGTGGAAGTCTTCCTGAACGACAACGAAGCCAAAGCCCGCGGTCCCAACCTGATGGAGTACGAGCACGCTCTGGAAGAAAGGCGCATCATCCGCTTCAACCCCATCCCCGAGTACTACGACCACCTGCGCCGCCTGATTGACTTCGACGTCATCGCCAGCAACCCGCCCCGCTTTGTAGTGGATTCCATGTACGGCTCCGGTCGCGGAGTCATTCGCGGCATCCTGCAGGGCACCGGCTGTGAAGTCATCGAAATCCGCGGCGAGATGAACCCCGGTTTTGGCGGCGTGCATCCTGAACCCATTGCCCGTTACCTGGGCGCGCTGGCAGGCGCCATCGGCAGCGGCGTGGGCGGGTTTGGCATCGCCACCGATGGCGACGCCGACCGCACCGGCGCCATGGACGAGCACGGCAACTTTGTCGATCCGCACAAGATCATGGCGCTCAGCCTGCGCTATCTGGTGGAAAAGCGCGGTTTGCGCGGCGCGGTGGTGCGCACCGTTTCCACCACCCGCATGATTGACCGCCTGTGCCAGAAATACGGTCTGCCGCTCTACGAGACACCGGTGGGCTTCAACCACATTGCCGATTACATGATGAAAGACGACGTGCTCATCGGCGGCGAGGAATCGGGCGGCATTTCCTTCAAAGGACACATCCCCGAAGGCGATGGCATCCTGATGGGCTTGCTCATCGTCGAGATGGTGGCGGCGTACCGCACCCCCCTGCGCGATCTGGTGCGTCAACTGCTGGAAGAGGTGGGACCGGCGTACTACGAGCGCACCGACCTGCGCCTGCGCCGCCCGGTTGCCAAATCTCAGATGACCGCCCGGCTGGTCAACGACGCCCCCGCCGGAATCGGCGGCGAGCGCATCGTGGACATCAGCACGCTGGACGGGGTCAAGTACATCCTGGCGGACGATTCCTGGCTGCTCATCCGTCCTTCCGGCACCGAACCGGTTCTGCGGGTGTACGCCGAAGGGCGCACTCCGGAGATGGTCAAAGCCCTGCTGGGCTATGGCGAAGAAATCGCCGCCAGCGTGGTCTAAAGAGACACCCTGCCATCCCGCAGAAATCCTGCGGGATGTTTTTTTGAGGCAGACTGGCAAACCCATCGAACCGTTCTCCATGGAAAGCAAAACGCCCCCGGGAGGTTACTCCGCCGGGGACGTTTTGCTTCTCTCACTGGCTCACTGAAGATCCGCAAGGGTATCGGTGTTGTTGAGTTCTTCTTCCAGTTCCTGAAAGAGTTTATCCATTTCATCGGCGACCGAGACGTAGTCCTGTTCTCCGCCCTCGGACGGGAGGACAACCTGCCCTGCCGCCGCAGGAGCCTGAGCGTCCGCTGACTGTTGCAGGCGTTTCGGACGGGCACAGGCACTCACCCCGATCATCACCAGAACCAGCACCACCAGAATTGCCTTCATCCACAGGTCACGGCGCATGCTTCATCCTCCATCAGGGCTGGGGTTGAGTTCCAGGGGTGGGACGATGGGCGTCGCGCCAGGCGCGCAGCGCCTGCCGGAAGTCAATGATGCCCTTTTTCAGAGTCATGTGCGCATCGCTCAGCGCGCGGTGGGCGTTTGCCACCGTCTCCCGTGCCGCCGCCGGATCGGTCACCTTTCCGGCATCGTCAAAACCGGCATGCGCATTCAGCACTGCCGCCGCCTGATCATGGTGTCCCTGTGCCGCGGCAATGGCGGCATCGAGGGCATCCAGCGCCGATTCCAGCGCACTGACATCCAGCCCCTTCTCACTGGCTTTTTTGAGCCATTCGCGGGTCTTGCCGGCTAAGGTGCGGGCGTTGTTCAGGTGATCTTCCTGTGCCGCCAGCCAGTTGAGTTCACGCTGATAGGTGCGTTCCAGCGCCCCTTCACGCATTTGCTTAATCCTCTCCCGCGCGCTGCCCTCCGGACCGGAAGACTGCGCCGCCGCGGGCAGGGTTTGCACCATCAGCCCGCCAAACGCCAGCAGAAGCGCCAGCACAACCGAAAGAAACGACCAGCATTTGAATTTCATCTTTCACCTCCATCAAGGATTTCTCATCCCAAGGATACCGCCTGGTCGTAAGGCAGATTTTATCCGCCTGTAAAAAAACTGTAAAATCCGCTTTCGGGTTGCCCGACCCCGTCAACACCCCATCCAGCGGACGTGTTCGCATGCCAGCCGCAACGTCGTTTGCTGAAAGGCATGTGTATTCTCCTCTTATCCCGGAGAGAAGGGGAAGGCACTGTTTTTCCAGAGTCAGGAAAGCCGTGGAACACATCCTCGATTTTGATTGACTTTTTTGGAAAAGGTGCTACAATGATGAACGTAGTCGCCCGAAGTTTGCAGAGGTTGTCCGTTTGGGGGCTTGCAGTTTTCAAAAGCGATGCGTTCGCAGAGCACCCGGTTGGTGTGATGGTTTCCGTGCAGTTTTCGGTCAGAGTTGATTTTGACCCTCTTGCTGGCTCCACCCCGAATCTGTAGCCGAAATAACGCTTCCTTCTGAACATTCGGGAGAGCCATTTCTTTTTGTATCAAGAGGAGTCAATCGTATGAATATCTATGTAGGAAACCTGCCGTTCTCAGCCAGCGAAGACGATCTGCGCACCGCTTTCGCCGCCTACGGAACCGTCACGTCCGCCGCCGTCATCAAAGACCAGTTCTCCGGTCAGTCCCGGGGGTTCGGCTTCGTAGAAATGCCCAATCAGGCTGAGGCAGAAGCCGCCATCCAGGGGCTCAACGGTAAGGAACTCAAGGGTCGAGCCCTGCGTGTCAACGAAGCCCGCCCGCGCGAAGAGCGCCGCCCCGGTGGCGGAGACCGCCCGCGCCGCACCGGTGGTGGTGGAGACCGCCGCAACGACCGCCGCGGCTGGTAAGTCTTTTTCAAACTTTAATACTGAACACAGCGGGACCTCCCGCTGTGTTGCTTTTTAACGCTCCTTAACGCAGCCTTAACCCAATCTTACCCCGTAGAATGTTGCGCGAAAACGATTTCATTGTACAATGATGATGTTTCCAATCTTTTTTCTACCCAAGGAGGAGGAAAAATTTATGTTCTTTTCTGGAAAATCCAAGTGGGTACGCCTGCTGAGCCTCGTTTTGCTGGTGGCAATGCTGGTATCCTGCACCGCCGCGCCCACCGCCAAACCGGCTGAACCCGGCGCCGAGACCGGCGCCCTCAAAGAACTGGTGGACGCCGCCAAACAGGAAGGCACTCTTACCACCATCGCTCTGCCGCACGACTGGTGCAACTACGGCGAAGCCATCGAGACCTTCAAAGCCAAGTACGGCATCAAGGTCAACGAATTGAACCCCGACGCCAGTTCCGCTGAGGAAATCGAAGCCATTAAAGCCAACAAAGAGAGCAAGGGTCCCCAGGCTCCCGACGTGATTGATGTGGGCTACGCTTTTGGTCCACAGTTAATTGAGGAAGGGCTGGTCATGCCCTACAAAGTCTCCACCTGGGACAGCATCCCCGCCAACCTGAAGCACCCCGACGGCTACTGGTACGGCGACTACTACGGCGTGATGGCATTTGAGGTCAACAAAGACGTCGTCCAGAACGTCCCACAGGACTGGGCAGACCTGCTCAAGCCCGAGTACAAGAATCAGGTCGCGCTGGCGGGAGATCCGCGCATCTCCGCACAGGCTCAGATGAGCGTCTATGCCGCAGCGCTGGCAAACGGCGGCTCGCTGGATAACGTCCAGCCCGGTCTGGAATTCTTCAAGAAACTCAATGAAGTGGGCAACTTTGTGCCGGTGATTGCCAAACAATCCACCATCGCCAAAGGCGAAACCCCGGTCGTCCTGCGCTGGGATTACAACGCCCTGGCAGACAAGAGAGCCCTCGAAGGCAACCCTGAAATCGAAGTGGTCATTCCCAAGAGCGGTGTGATTGCCGGCGTGTACATTCAAGCCATCAGCGCCTATGCCCCACACCCCAACGCCGCCAAACTGTGGATGGAATTCCTCTACTCGGACGAAGGACAGTTGATCTGGCTCAAAGGCGGATGCCGCCCGGTGCGCTTCGATGACATGCTCAAGCGCAACGCCATCCCGCAGGATGTGCTGGCGGAACTGCCCCCTGCCGAACTGTACGCCAAAGCCGTCTTCCCCACCATCGAGCAGTTGAATGCGGCGCGCGCGGCAATTGCTGAGAACTGGGATAAAGTGGTCGGCGCCGACGTCAAATAACCCGTTTGCGCATGAGTCCCGAATTGCTTCGCCAATCGGGCAATGAGGGGGGGCTGGGACGGCATCCCGCCTCCCCTTCTTCCCCTGCCCGCCTCCCCAAGCCAAGCGGGCTCTGGGCATGGGCAGGGGTGATGCCCTTCTTCGTTTTTGCCCTGCTCTTCATGCTTCTGCCTTCCCTGTCTCTGCTGGTGGGCAGTTTTCGCGATCCGCAGGGCAACTTCACCCTGGAAAATCTCCGCAGTCTCTTCACTCCCTCCATTTTGAGCGCCTACTCCATCAGCATCCGCGTCAGCCTGGTGACTGCCCTGGGCGGCGCCGTGTTTGGCTTCCTGCTGGCGTACGCCGTCATTCTGGGCGGACTGCCGCGCTGGGCGCGCGATGCCCTGCTGACCTTTTCGGGGGTGGCATCTAACTTTGCCGGTGTGCCGCTGGCGTTTGCCTTTGTCGCCACTCTGGGACGGCTGGGCATGCTCACCGTGTTTCTCAAAGCCCTCGGCATTGACCTGTACGGCGCGGGCTTTAACCTGTACAGTTTCTGGGGGTTGAGTTTTACCTACATGTACTTCCAGTTTCCTCTGATGGTGCTGATCATCGCCCCGGCACTGGAAGGATTGAGGCGCGAATGGCGCGAAGCCGCCGAAAATCTTGGCGCCACCACCTGGCAGTACTGGCGCATGGTCGCCCTGCCCATTCTGACCCCCTCCATCCTCGGCGCCATCATCCTGCTGTTTGGCAACGCCTTTGGCGCTTACGCCACCGCCCTCTCGCTCACCGGCGGGCTGATCAACCTCATCACCATCCTCATCGGCGCGCAGATCATGGGCGATGTGCTTTACAACCCCGGGCTGGGCTACGCGCTCTCGTTTGGCATGATTGTGGTCATGGCAATCAATATGGTGGTGTATTACTTCCTGCGCAAACGCAGTGAACGCTGGCTGAAGCGGTAAAGGGGAAAGGAGCAAGCCTGTGTCTCAAGGACCATCCATTCCACTCCGTCAGCGCCTGCTCTCGTGGTTTTTCCTGTTCCTGGGCGCGCTGTACTTCTTCCTGCCCCTCATCGCCACGCTGGAGTTCTCTCTACGGGCGAAGAAGGGGGTGCTGAGTTTCCTGGCGTATGAGCGCGTCCTCCGCGATCCCAAATTCGTGCAGGCGTTCACTTTTTCCCTTGAAATGGCGCTGTTGACCGTCATCGTGGGGGTGATTCTGGTCGTGCCGACGGCGTACTGGATTCGCCTGCGCCTGCCGCAACTGCGCCCCATTGTCGAGTTCATCACCCTCATCCCCTTTGTTGTACCCGCCATCGTGCTGGTCTTCGGACTGATTCGCGTCTTCAGCCGCCCGCCCCTGTTGCTGACCAACTCCGAAACCGGCACGCAGATTTTGCTCGTCGCCGGGTATGTGGTGCTGGTTTTGCCCTACCTGTACCGGGCGGTGGATACCGGCTTGCAGGCACTGGATATCCGCACCCTCACCGAAGCCGCCCAGAGCCTCGGCGCAGACTGGTGGACGATCATCACCCGCATCATCTTCCCCAACCTGCGCAGCGCCATTCTGAGCGGCGCTTTCCTCACCATCACCATCGTCATGGGCGAATTGACCATGGCGTCCTTCCTGGTGGGGTTGCGCGCCTTCGGTCCCTACATGTCTCAGGTGGGACAAAACCGCGCCTACGAGGGTGCCGCGCTGGCGGTGATCAGTTTCATGCTCACGTGGGCATTTACCACGCTGTTCCAGTTCGTCGGCAGACGCGCACTGGGCGGCGATCAGACCTTTGTGGCTCGTTAAACCTTGCATTTCAGGTGAGGATTATGGCGTATTTGAGTTTGACAGGGCTTTCCAAACAGTTTGGACAGACCATTGCCGTGGAGCATTTCAATCTCGAAATCGAACGGGGGGAACTGGTCTCGTTTCTTGGTCCCAGCGGATGCGGAAAAACCACCACCCTGCGCATGATTGCCGGGTTCGAGTACCCCACCACCGGTCAAATTGTGCTGGACGGGGTGGAT
>OGCI01001826.1_pt1 | contig 16182 bp, 19 predicted proteins | sample 1570021 | NCBI WGS metagenome assembly OGCI01 (sample SAMN06264664, study PRJEB24512) | hot springs metagenome | isolation source: Hot spring water | place: South Africa: Tshipise | collected 2015-06-21 | reverse complement strand
GAGCAACTGGGCGATATCGTCGGCCTGAGTTTCACCCTCTACAACCTCTCCACGCTGGAAGAGGCGGAAGGGAACCTGGAGGCAGCCATTGTGCTGATGGAGCGGGTGGTGGCCATAGACCAACAGGTGGGGCACCCGGACCTGGAGAGCGATCGTCGGCGGCTGGCAATGCTGCAGAAGTTGGTGGGTAGGTGAACTGGGAGTCGGGAAATTGGGGAAACCTCACCCTCTCCCCTAACCCCTCTTATGTCGCCGAAGGCGGCGGGGTGAGGGTGAGGTCTCTCTTGCAGCAACAGAACTTCGTATAGCCTGAAACCTGCCTCAAAACCCAAAAACGTCCTGAAAACAAACCGTCCCCTAATGACTACACGAAACAGCCCGCCAATTACACACCACATTTCGCCCCTCTACCTGGACCGGTTAGAATGGCAGTAACTGTTCAGCCTGCTGGGTTGAGGAGGAAACCTTATCCTCTCCCCCAACCCTTCTCCGAAAACAAACTGCCCCTAATGACTACACGAAACAACCCGCCAGTAACCCACTTACGCATTACGTTTTACGCACCACACTCCCATCCAGCCACAACTCCGCCTCGGGAATGACGAAATCCTCGTGGAAGTCAGCAGAGACCACACCCCCCATATGGGCGTTGTCGCCTAAGGCGAGATGGACGGTGCCGCGGATTTTCTCCGCCTCCAGGACGTTGTCCGGTCGGCGGGCGTTGGGATTGGTGCCCACCCCCAGTTCGGCCAGGTTGCGCCGGGCCCGGTAGAGGGGAGCGTCGTCGCCGGGGCGGAGGAAGGCGCGCAACTCCTCCCCCACCGCGCCGCCTCCCACAATCTCCACCAGCAGCCCGCCCTTCAGGATCAGCCGCATCTCCTCCGTCAGCCCTGGATGCCAGCCCGCCGGGACCACAATCACCCCCTCCGCCGTCCCTTCCAGCGGGGCAATGTACGCCTCGCCCGCGGGGAGGTTCCCCCACTCCCCCGGCCGCACATACAGCCCCGTATCCGCCATCCCCGCCCGGCCGGTCAGGCGGAAACGGATATCCGTGCCCGCCGGGGAACGGACCCACGCCTCATCGGCTTGGGTGAGCAACTGGGCGATGGCCTCCGCCTCGGCCGCCACCTGTCGGTAGTCCACCGCCATCGGGCCGTCGGGGTAGAACATCTCGGCCAGGAAGGTGGGCATGCTCGCCAGGCGCACCCCCGCCGCGGTCGCCCGCTCCCGCGCGTCGGTGTGGGAGAGCGAATAGGTGGTCAACGCAATCACGACATCGGCCTGGGCCAGGCGCGCCGCCGCCTCCTCCGGGGGCTCCATCCCATGCCCGCCCGAGCAGGGGTAGGCGTAGAACTCCACAGGCGCGTCGGGACGCATCCGGCGGGCGATCTCCGCCACCTGGCGCGCCAGGACCGCCCGCTCCAGCATGTCGGTCAGGGCGGGGATGGGCATGTTCGCCCAGTCCTCGGCGCGGGGGACGTCTGTAACGACCAGCAACCGCTCCTCCGGCTGCCAGTTCATATTGACCTCCAGCATCATCCGTACACCGGCAGCGATTTTTTCCTCGTTGGGCCAGGACATGATTACCTCCTTCAGTACCCGGGGGTGCCCATCCTCCCCCAAAATACTTCCTATTCCGGCCGAAAGAGGTCCCCGGTGAGCCGAAAGAGATTGGGCCCCCCTACCCCCCTCCCCGTTGAGGGCGGACGGATCGTCCGCCCCTACCGCCGCACGGGGAGGGGGGAGAAAAGATGGCTCTGTCCCCCCTCTCCCCCGCCCGTCAGGGCAAGGGGGAGAGGGGGGTAAGGGGGGTGAGGGGGCTGAAAATCGCCCCTTTTGCGCCGCCAAGACGATAGCCCGTTAGCTTTTGCCCTGCCAGCGGCCTTTTCAAAGGGCACAGCCGCCAATTTTTGTTTTATAACTTAAAATTTGCCGTTGTCAATATAGTTACGGCGAAAGTAGGGAATTCGTAGGAAAAACGTAGGGTTTTCGTCAAGCAAAGAAGTGGAATCTGGTGTAATATACAATCGGGTGTCAGGGGCGGTGTCTCTTCTTCTCCTCCTTTGGTGAGGGCCGGGGAACCAGCATTTGGCCGGCAGCGGTTTCCCGGCCCTCAAAATTTTACCCGAGGCTCACAGTTTGCGGTCAGATATAGCCGGCAACCGAAAGGTGAACCGGCTCCCCTTGCCCAACTCCGACTCCACTCCGATGCTCCCCCCGTGCTTTTCCAGAATCTCCCGCACCAGCGGCAGGCCCAGACCGGTCCCGCGCGGCTCCATTTCCTTCGCCTGGCGGGTACGGTAGAACTCCTCAAAGATGCGGGGCAGGTCCTCCGGGGCGATCCCGATCCCCGTATCCTCCACCCACCCCACTGCCCAGCCGTCCTCCTCATCCAGCACGACCTGCACCCCGCCACCCGGAGGAGTGTATTTGATCGCATTGGAAATGAGATTCGTCCAGAGTTGAGTCATCTGGTCGCGGTCCGCCTCCACCTCCGGCCGCCGACGGATCTCCAGAGTGCAATGAATACCCTTCGCATCCGCATCCGCCTTCAGCAACGGGAAAACCTTCTCCAGAATATCGGCCAGCGGGACCTTCTCCCGGCGAACCGTCTCCTGCTCACTCTTGACCCGCGCCAGACGAAGCAGGTCATCCACCAGCAACAGCAACTCCTCCACCCGTTCGGAGGCCCGCTGCAGCGTTTCCTGCTGTTCCTCCTGCGGAATGTACCCCTTCAGAATGGCCCAAAGAAAACTCTGCAGGGCATTCAGAGGCGCCCTCAGTTCGTGGGCTACCGTCAGCATAAAGGCGGTTTTGAACCGGTCCAGGCGCTCCAGTTCCTCCTTCGCGCGGGCCAGTTCCGCTGCCTCCTGCTCCAGTTGGGCCAGTCGCTTCGCCTCCAGCGAAAGGCGACGGCGCTCCAGGCCCTGACGAACCGTCATCAGCAAAACGTCGGCCGTAAAGGGCTTGGAGAGAAAGTCGTATGCGCCGGCCTTGATCGCTTGGACTGCCAGTTCCACCGTAGCGTAGCCGGTGATGATGATGCAGACGGCGTCGGGGTCCTGATGACGGATCGGCTCCAGGAGGTCCACCCCGCGCATATCCGGCAGCATCACGTCAATGAGAACCACCTCTGCGGGGTACTGGCGAAATCTCTCCAGCCCTTCCCGTCCGGTAGCGGCAACCTCCACGATATGCCCTTCCGGCCCCAGCACCCGACGGCAGCCGGCACGAATGCCCTCTTCGTCGTCAATAACCAGGATGCGCGCCATAAGAATCTATGCGCGGGCAGTATAAACATCGGGGTTGGCACAATACGGCAGGCGCTCGCCGCGCAGACCCGCCAGGAGATTCTCCGCCGCCATTGTCGCCATCCGCTCCCGCGTGGCGACGGTCGCGCTGGCGATGTGGGGAACGACGACGCAATTGGGCAGAGAGACCAGTGGATGATCGGGCGGGATCGGCTCCGGGTCGGTCACATCCAGCGCCGCGGCGCGGATCCAGCCCTCGGAGAGGGCGCGAACCAGGGCGGCCGTATCCACCACCGGGCCGCGCGCGGCGTTGATCAAAATGGCTGTCGGCTTCATCCGACGCAGCGCTCGCTCATCAATCAAGTGATAGGTCTCCGCATTCAGCGGGCAATGCAGGGTGACGAAATCGGATTGGGCCAGCAGGTCGTCCAGTTCGGCGTACTCCACCCCCAGTTCGGCCTCCAGGTCGGGCCGACGGGCCGGGTCGTAGTAGAGAATGCGCATAGCGAAGCCGCGGGCCCGGCGGGCGACCGCTGCGCCGATCCGCCCCAGGCCGATAATCCCCAGAGTCGCCTGCCAGATATCCATCCCCAGAAGCCCCATCGGCTCCCAGGTGCGCCATTTGCCGGCGCGGACGTAGTCCACTCCCTCCGGGACGCGGCGCGCCGCGGCCATCAACAGAGCGAAGGTGAAATCGGCCGTGGCCTCGGTCAGCACCCCCGGGGTATGGCCGACGGGAATCCCCCGCGCCGTCGCCGCCTTCAGGTCAATGTTATCCACTCCCACCGCCATCTGGCTGATCACCCGCAGACGCGCCCCGGCAGCGATCACCTCGGCATCTATGGGATCGGTGAGCAGGCAGAGGAGGCCATCGCAGTCGGCAACCTCCCGGAGCAACACGTCCTTCGGCGGAGGAAGTTCCCCCTCCCAGAGGCGCATCTGGCACGCCTCCCGTACGGGCGATAGCCCCACTTCCGGAATGCGTCGGGTGACGAAGACGACCGGTTTCATCATCTTGCTCCTTGGTCCATTGGGATTGCACCACTGTTCTACACCAAAGCGGATGGAATGTCAACTGGCGAGAGCACAAATCCTTCCCTACCCATTTTCCGGAATTTTGGTATAATAGGGCGCGCTATGAAAGGGATTGCCCTGATTCTGGATGCCGACGACACTCTCTGGGAGAACAACGTCTTCTACGAAGAGACGATAGACGCTTTCGGCGCGCGGATGGCGGCGGAGGGGTTTGACCCCCAGCGCGCCCGCCAGACCCTGATAGAGACGGAGCACGAGCGCGTCCCCGTATACGGCTACGCGCCGCAGGAGTTCGTCCGCTGCATGCAGGTAGCCTACCAGCGCCTCTGCCAGGAAGATGGGCACCACCCCCGCCCCGAGGTGGAGGCAGAAATAGAGACCATCGGCCAGCGGGTGATAGAGTACCCCATCATCCTGCTGGACGGCGTGGCCGAGACGGTCGCCCGCCTCTCCCGCCACTGCCGCCTTTTCCTGCTGACGAAAGGCGACCCCAACGTCCAGCGGAGCAAGGTGGAGCGCTCCGGACTGGCCCCATATTTTGAGGCCGTTCACATCGTCCCGGAGAAAGGGCCGGAAGTCCTGCGGGACCTGTTGGCTCGCCACAACCTGGACCCCGCCCGCACCTGGATGGTCGGCAACAGCCCTCGCTCCGACGTGAACCCTGCGCTGGCGGTGGGGATCGGCGCCATCTACATCCCGTATCACCGTCCGTGGGCTTTTGAGGAAGTCCCCATTGTCGCCCCGGAGCGAACGGTCACCCTGCACCGCTTCGCCGACCTTTTGCATCTCTTTCCCGAACTGGAGGAAACCCGGTGATCCGCGCAGTGATTTTTGACTGGGGCGGCGTGTTGATGCGCAATATGGACATCCGGCCGCGGATGGCCTGGGAGCGGCGGCTGGGCCTGCCCCCCAACGGCCTGACCGACCTCTTCTTCGGCACGGCCGCATGGGAGCGGGCCGAGCGAGGAGAGGCCACCATAGAGGACGTATGGGCCGAAGTGGCCCGGAGTTTGCCCCTGAGCCCGGACGACCTGGCCGCGCTGAAGCGGGACTTCTGGGCCGGGGACCGCCTGGATGAAGGCCTGCTGGAGATCATCCGCGCCCTGCGCCGCAAGGGGATCCGCATCGGCTTTTTGAGCAACTTCTCGGCCGAACTGGCCCGCCTGCTGACCGATCTGGGCATTCGGAAACTCTTTGATGCCGTTGTTATCTCCGCCGAAGTGGGAGCGACAAAGCCCGACCCGACCATCTACCGGCGCGCGCTGGAACAGTTGCATGTCGCCCCCGAGGAGGCGCTTTTTGTGGACGACTGGCGGCCCAACGTGGAGGCGGCCCAGCAACTGGGGATGAGCGGTGTCCGCTTCCGGGGCATCGTCTCCCTGCAGCGAGCCCTGGCAGCGGCCGGACTGCCCATCTCGCCGCCAGTGATCCAGCCCGTTCCCGGCATCCGCGCCGTCATTTTTGACTGGGGCGGTGTCCTGTCCCCCCTCAACTTCCTGAATCGCTCCCTGCACTGGGAAAAACGACTGGGTCTACCCGCCGGAACGCTGGACCGGGCCCTCTGGGGGCCGGAGTGGAAGTTGCTGGAGATCGGTGCCATCTCCCAGGAGGAGTACGACCGTTACCTGATGAGCGCCCTGCATCTGCCCGATTGGGAAGCCGTCCAGCAATTCTACCAGGAGTACTACGCCGACGACGGCCTGGATACCGATGTCGTGGCCGCCGTTCGCCATCTGCGGGGCCAGTACCGGGTAGCATTGCTCACCAACGCCTTCCCCGGCCATGCGGAGAGCCTGCGCCGACGGCACGATTTTGACCCCCGCGCCGAGTTTGACGTTTACGTCAACTCCGCCGAGGTGGGGCTGGCCAAGCCCGACCCCGCCATTTACCAACTGACGCTGGACCGGCTGGGCGTCCGGCCCGCCGAGGCCGTCTTCATAGACGACCACGTCCGCAACACCGACGCCGCCCGTCTGCTGGGGATGCACACCATCACCTGCACCGACCCGCAGACCGCCCTGGCCGACCTCGCAGTGATGCTGGGGCATGCGGTGAAAGGAGAGAAATGAAAACGCCCGATACTTCCCGCGTTGCTGAGATCTTCCTCACCCTGTCTCCGGAAGATCAGGAAGAGATTTTCCAGGTCGGTGCGACATTTCGATTGAAATCGCCCCTCAAAGGCTTGCAGTCGGGCGTCCACCGGCGTGGACGCCGCCCCGGCGACCGCGCAGGCGGTCGCCCGGCACGAAGTGCCCTCCAGGGGCGGTTTCAACCGCTGGCTGAACAGTTACGCGGAGTATAGCGGTCCGCAGCGGTGAACCAGCACCCGACCGTCGAGGCCATCGTAGGCGAAACCGCCCCAAACCGGGAGGGATCAATGACCACTCCGCTTGCGATAGAAACCTTCGGACTGACCAAATACTACGGTCGCTCGCGCGGCATCATAGACGTGAGTCTGCAGGTGGAGAAGGGGGAAATCTTTGGCTTTCTCGGCCCCAACGGTGCCGGGAAAACGACCACCATCCGCCTGCTGCTGGACCTCATCCGTCCCACCCGCGGCCAGGCCCGCGTCCTGGGGCTGGACCCGCAGAAAGACGGAGTGGAGGTTCGCAAACGGGTGGGCTACCTCCCCGGCGAACTGGCCCTCTACCCCGACCTCACCGGTCGGCAACTGGTGGAGTATGCCGCCCACCTGCGGAACGGCGTCCCCCGGCAGGAGATCGCCCGCCTGGCCGACCATCTGGACATAGACCTGAACCGCCTCATCCGCACCCTCTCCCACGGCAACCGGCAGAAAATCGGCCTCATCCTGGCTATGATGCACCGGCCGGAACTGCTCATCCTGGACGAACCGACCACCGGCCTGGACCCCCTGATGCAGCAGGTGCTCTACGAACTGCTGGAGGAAGTCCGTCGGGAGGGCCGGACCGTCTTCTTCTCCTCCCACATCCTGCCCGAGGTGGAGCGGCTCTGCGACCGGGTCGGCATCCTGCGGGAGGGACGCCTCACCGCCGTGGAGACCGTCTCCGGCCTCAAGGCGCGCGCCCTGCGCCGGATGGACCTGATCTTTGACCGTCCCGTAGACCCCGAACCCTTCCGCTCCATCCCCGGCGTGACGGAAGTGACCGCCTCCGGCAACACCCTCCACGTCGCGGTGCAGGGGAGCCTGGACCCGCTGATCAAGGCCGCCGCACAGCACACCCTGATGAACATCGTCACCTACGAACCGAACCTGGAAGAAGTGTTCCTCGCCCTCTATCGGGAAGGAGGCTCCCATGCTGCGTAGTGTCTTCCTGAAAACCCTCTACGACCAGCGCAAGGCGATCCTGGGATGGGGTCTGGGACTGGCCGCCCTGGGACTGTTCACCGTCCTTTTCTACCCGTCCGTGAAAGAGGCAGGGGCATACTACGACCAGATGATGCAACTCATCCCCCGCGAGTACATGGCCTTCCTGGGGAACATCGCCTCCTTCACCCAAATAGACGGGTACATGACCGCCTCCCTGCTGGTCTACCTGCCACTCGTCCTGGCTATCTACGGTATCGGCCTGGCCGTCGGGCTGGTGACCGGCGAGGTGGAGAGCGGTACGATGGACCTCCTCCTGGCCCATCCCCTGCCCCGCTGGCGGGTGGTGCTGGAAAAGTACGCCGCGATGGCCGCCGCGCTGTTCGCCATCTGCCTGATTTTCGGCCTCACGTTGCTGGCGGGCGGTCTGATGATCCGCTCCCATACCTCCGATGTCTCCCCCATCCGCTGGCTGTTGGCGGGGCTGAACCTCTTCCCGCTGACGCTACTTTTCGGGTCGGTGGCCTTCGCCCTGGTCTGTGCCGTCCGCGGGCGCGCCGCGGCCGTCACCACCGCCACTACCCTGGCCGTGGGCAGTTTCATCCTCAACGGTATGGTGCCCCTCTCCGAAAAATTGCAACCGCTGGAGAAGTGGACGATTTACTACTGGTACACCGCCAGCAAACCGTTCACCACCGGCATCGTCCCGGAGCACGTCCTTATCCTGCTGGGGCTCTCCCTTCTCTGCCTGGGAGTGGGACTCGTTGGTTTCGGGCGTCGGGACGTTATCCCCTGAACTTCTCCTCTTCCTGCGCGTTCTGGTCGTCCTGCACGCGCTGATCACCCTCTGGCTGGCCCTCTACGGCCTGCATAGTTGGGTGTTGTTTTTGTTGTACTGGCGGCACCGACGGCGGTCCCCCACCCCACCAGATGTCCCGCCGGACCGGTGGCCCGTGGTCACGGTACAACTGCCCGTCTACAACGAACGGCACGTCATCCGGCGGGTGATAGACGCCGTGGCTGCGCTGGACTACCCCCGCGACCGGCTGGAAATCCAGATACTGGACGATTCTACCGACGAAACGACGCGCATCGCCGAGGCGCGGGCGGCCTTCTGGCGGGAACGGGGGGTGGATATCCGCGTCCTCCGTCGCCCCGACCGGACGGGCTACAAGGCCGGGGCGCTGGCGTGGGGATTGCGCCAGGCGCGCGGGGAACTGGTCGCCATCTTTGATGCCGACTTCTGCCCGCCCCCCGACTTTCTGCGGCGTACCGTTCCCCATTTCCTCGCCGACCCGCGCCTGGGAATGATCCAGACCCGCTGGTCGCACCTGAACGCCGAATACTCCTTCCTCACCCGCGCCGAGGCGCTGGCATTGGACGGCCATTTCGTCGTGGAACAGACGGCGCGCAGTTGCGCCGGCCTGCTGATGCACTTCAACGGGACGGGAGGCGTCTGGCGGCGGGCCTCCATTGAAGAGAGCGGCGGATGGCAGAGCGACACCGTATGCGAAGACCTGGACCTCAGTTACCGCGCCCAACTGCGGGGCTGGCGCTGCCTCTTCCTGCCCGACGTGGAGAGTCCGGCAGAACTCCCGCCGCAGATGCTGGCCTTCAAGCAGCAGCAGGCCCGCTGGGCGCAGGGGTCGGCCCAGTGCCTGCGGAAACTGACCCTTCCGCTCCTGAAAAGTCCCCGTATCGGCCCGGCACAGAAGATTGCCGGCCTGCTCCATCTGAGCGGATACCTCATCCATCCGCTCCTGGTCCTGTTGCTCCTGCTCACCCCCCCTACCCTCTTCGTCCCCAGCCCGCTGCAGCGCGTTTCGGGCCTGCTGGGGCCGATCTGCCTGGGGCCGATTCTGGTCTTTGCAACGGCGCAGCGGGCACTCTATCGGGACTGGCTCCGGCGGTTGCTGGCTTTCCCGCTCCTGACGCTGGTCGGGACCGGCATCGCCTGGAGCAACGCGCGGGCGATCGCGCGGGGGCTGGCCCGCTGGGGCGGGGACTTCGCCCGCACCCCGAAATTCCACCTGGAGGGGCGCCGGGGCGCCTGGCACACCAGTCGCTACCGGTTATCCGAGGACCGGGCCGCGGTCGGGGAAATCCTGCTGGCCCTCTACGCCCTGGGGACGGCCCTGGCCGCCTGGGAGTTGGGTCGGGCGGGCGTGATCCCGTTTCTGCTCCTCTACGCGGCCTCCTTCGGGCTGGTGGCGGGGGCCAGCCTGTCGGAGGCAGGGGGAAAAATGGTTCGGCGAATCCGGAAAGCCTGGCGAGAGGGGAGAATCTCCTGAGGCGCATCCCTACAAACGTTGCTCCACAAAAAATTTCTGGTATAATAAAAACAGGAGGTGGGATATGCTGAGCCGCCCGCGTTTTATGATCACCCGCCTGGCCGTCTGCAACTACCGCTCACTGGCAGACATCTCGCTGGAATTTTCCCCTCTCACCGTGCTGGTTGGGCCCAACGGCGCCGGAAAAAGCAACATTGTGGACGTCCTGCGGTTCGTCTCTGACATTCTGAAACTGGGAGAGGCCGGCCTTTCCGCTGGCCCAGGAGTCGGACGGCACGCTACGCGTGTTGGGCCTGTTGACTGCCCTCTACCAGGAACCGCCCCGCACGCTGATCGCCATAGAGGAACCGGAACTGAACATCCACCCCGGTGCCTTGCCGGTTCTGCGGGACGTGTTTCTGGAAGTTAGCCAGACCACTCAGATTCTGCTGACCACCCACAGTCCTGACTTGCTGGAAGGAATACCGCCGGAGAGCCTGCGAGTGGTGGAACGGGAACAGGGAATCACGCAAGTTGGCCCGGTCGCCCCGGACCAGATAGAAGCCATCCGGAGAAAACTGTTCCATCCCGGCGAAATTATGCGCATTGTTGGGCTATCGCGCGCAAAGGAGATGGTGGAGGTCTGACCTTGTCGCCCGTCATCGTCCCCATCGTGGAAGGGCACGGGGAAGTAGAGGCGGTACCGCTCCTGCTCCGCCGAATCCTGGGCGAGATTTTCCAGAACCGCGAATGGAAAGTTAGAAGACCGGTTCGGGCCGGGAGCGTGGATTCGTTTCGCAAGAGAATGGAACGTTATCTGGGACTTGCCCTCCAGGGAGAGTGCAATGCGATTATGGAGGCCCGATGACCCATCCTATGTATCCGGAAGCGATGGAAACTGTGGAGCAGTTGCGCGCGGCGCGGCTGGAGGTGGCGCGCCTGGCAGCCCAACTGAACCTGGCAGAATATGCCCTGCGCCTGGCCCAGGCACGGGTGGAGCGGGGGCTGATCAAGAAAGTGGGCGGTGAGAAGGCCCTCGCACCGTCGGCCGAAGATCGGGAGCGAATTTTTACCCTTGCTCTGGATGCCGACGAAGAGTACCAGGCCCGATTACGGGAACGGAACGAACTGGCGCTCCGGCTGGAAGAGGCGAAGGTGGAGGTCGCCTATCTGCGGGAGAAACTGAGCGTGATCCTGGCCACAATGCGGGCAGGGGAAGAAGTGGGGGAATGAAATCTGCGGCGGGCGGCTTCGCCGCCCGCCGCAGCCTGGTCCGCTTACTGGGCCGCCTTGCTCCAGAAACGAACCCCGTCCCTTACCTCGGAAATCACTGCTCCCTGCAGTTCCAGCACGTCCAGATGACCGATGATCTCCGAGACCGCCAGGAAGCGGTTCACCGGGTCCAGAGACGGGAAGAGCAGAAGGGAAAGGTCGTAGGCGGTCCGAGGGCTGTCCTGCAGCGATTCCAGCACCCGGCGGGAGCGCTGCTCGTGAAATTCCATCCGATGTGCCACCAGACCGGGGACGTCGGTGATGAACGGGCCATGCCCCGGCAGGGCCATATCCACCGGCAGTTCCGCCACCCGACGCAGTTGGGCCAGATACTCCACCAGTCGGCGCGGGCGCTCCTCTCCCTCCCGCTCCGGGGGCTCCACAATGGGGTTGGAAGAGATATCCCGCAGGAGATGGTCGCTGGAGAGGAGTAACCGCCGCCGGGGCTGATAGAGGCAGATCAGCCCTCCGGCATGGCCGGGCGTATGCAGGACCCGCCAGTCCTCATCCCCCAGACGAACCGTATCCCCATCCTCCAGCGCGCCGGTGGGCTTTACCGGTCCAGCAAATCGGCCCATCCCCCGGCGCAGACGATCCACCTGAAGAATCTCCTCAGGCGGCATTCCCGATTCCCGCATCAGGTCGGCATAGAAGGCCAGCCGCCGCTCCCTCTCGTCCTCGTAGTCAGCCAGCAGGGGGAAATTGAGCGAATGAGTGAGCACCGCCGCGCCGGAGGCATCCACCACTTCCGCCGCCATTCCGCAGTGGTCGCTGTGGGCGTGGGTGATGATGAGCCGCCGAACGTCGCGGAGAGCATAGCCGCGCTCGGCCAGCGCCGCCGAAAGCGCCTCGCGCGCTGGCTCAAATCGCGGTCCCACATCAATTAACGTCAGGTCGTCCCCTTCGGCCAGATAAACGTTGACCGGCCCCACCGGGAAGGGAGTGGGAATGGAAAAGACGCGCAGATAAGTCGGCAGGGTATCCGGCATATAACCCTCCCACGGCAGAAGAACGGTTTTGACCGGCGTCTATCGCCGTCCCGAGGCCGCAATGGAACGGGTGTTTTCCTCAATGGCGATGAACAGAGCGATCCCCTCGCCCGCTCCGTAGAGGGTCAGGGCAATAAATCCTCCGTAGAGCAACACGAAGAGACCAACAGCCACTCCGCCAATGAGCCCTCCTGCCTGCGGTAACGGTGTGCCCAGTTGCCGTTCCAGTTCTTGAGTCATCGCACCGCCGGCAACCCCGACCAGGCAGGAGCCCAGGGCGCCCAGGATAGTAAAGGCAGCGACAATCCCGCCGAAGACTTTGTATATCACGCTGAGAATGCGGAGAACCAGGAAGCGCCGGGGCACCGAGACGGGCACAGCGGGCATCGCGGGCCCGACATCCGCGGGTTGCCAGGCGACCCGCCCCGGGGCCGGTGGAACCGCCGCAACAGATGCCCCCTCCATCTCGGCGGGCAGAGGAGCACCGCACTGAACGCACAGGCGTGCCCCGGGAAGGTTCTCTGTCCCGCACTGCGCACATCGCATGGGTCACCTCCAGATGAGAAATGAGCGGGCGGCGGGCGGCTCTGCCGCCCGCCGCCCCAACCCCACATCATATCGGTCGGAAGTACAGGATGTCCGTGATGCTCCCCCGCCGCTCCCCCGCATCCTTGAAGACCGCCTCCACACACATCCCGATGCACACCTCGTCCGGGTCCACCTCCCCCAGGTAGTGGACCAGCCCCCCGTCCGTGCCGTCCAGTTGCACAAAGGCAAGAACCTGCGGCTCCGGCAGGAGGTTACCGTCCAGGTCCAGATGGACAACGGTGAAGGTGTGCACCCGTCCTGTCGTCGGCACCTCCACCCATTCCTCCAGATGGGCGAAGCAGCGCTCGCAGTAGAGGCGGGGCGGGACGTAAATCAGATCGCACGAAGGGCAGCGCGTGCCCCAGAAACGACCGTTCTCCTTTATCTCCCGGAAGAACCGCTCCCCGGCAATGCCCACCGTATAGCGGCTCTGGATGGGGATTTCGCCGTACCAGAGTTTGGTCTGGTCGGGGTGAATGACTCGTTCCAGCAGAGACATTGTGCGCCTCCTACTCCAGCGGTTTGAAGTAGCGGATGTCGGTGATGGCGCCTTCCCGCTCCTCCGGGGGCTTCCAGACCGCCCGCACCCGCATACCGATCCGCACCACCTGCGGGTCCACCTCCCCCAGCAGGTGGAGAATGCCCATCCCCGGCGACGCGCCGTCTATGGCGATGACGGCCGGAATCAGGGGATGCTCCAGCCGGACCATATCCCAGCGGATATAGCAGATAGAGAAGGTGATGACGGTGCCGGTATCCTGCAGGGGTACCCAGAGGTCAGTGGGGGCGAAACACTGTTCGCAGAACATGCGCGGCGGGATCATCACCCGCCCGCAGGAGGGACAGTGGCGGCCCACCAGCCGCCCCTGCTTCAGTTCGGCCAGATACCGGCCGATGGCGATCCCGGCATCCCAGGCGTAGCGGGCTTTGGGCACCCAGGTCTCAAAGAGCACCCGCCCTTCGGTAAAATCCTCTTCGCTCAGGTAGACGGTGTCATACACGTGTTCTTTCATCTCACACCCCCAGTACGATAACCGTACTGACCTGCATCAGGTCGCCCCAGGCCTGGGCGACGCCGCGCTTGGGCTGACCGGGCACCTGTCGGGCGCCGGCCTCGCCGCGCAGTTGCCAGAAGAGTTCGGCGACCTTCATCAGGGCCGCGGCGGCGATGGGATTCCCTACTCCCAGCAATCCCCCGCTGGGGCAGACGGGCAGGTCGCCATCCCGCTGGGTGATCCCCAGCGCGGTCGCCTCCGCCGCCTTGCCCTCGTCAAACAGCAACAGACCCTCCAGGTGATGCAGTTCCTTGTAGTCAAAGGGGTCGTAGGGCTCGGCGATGTGGATTTGCTTGCGCGGCTCGGTGATCCCGGCCATTTTGTAGGCCATCCGCGCCGCCTCCTCCACGTAGGTCGGATAGGAGAGGTCGCGGTTGGTCCAGTAGGCCGTATCCAGGTTCCAGCCCACGCCCTCTACCCAGACGGGCTTGCTGGTCACCCGCCGGGCGACGTGCTCGGCAGCCATCACAATCGCCACCGCCCCGTCGGTCACCGGCGAGACGTCCAGCCGCTGCACGGGCCAGGCCAGCACCTCCGAGTTCAGGACGTCCTCCACCGTGATGTGGGGGTCGCCCAGGAGGGCCGCTGGATGGTCGGCCGCGTTGCGCTTGTTCTTGACCGAGACCAGGGCGATGTCCCGCTTGGAGAGCCCGTAGCGGGTCATGTAGGCGTTCATCTCCAGGGCGAAAATCCAGAGGAGGTTCGGTCCCAGCGGGCGTTCGGTGGTATGGTCAAAAATGGTGATGAACGCCCCCTGGGGATGGGGCTGGCAGGAGGACATTTTCTCCTCCGCCACCACCAGCACGGTGTCAAAGAGGCCGCTGGCGATATGGTACCAGCCCTGGATGGCGGAGAAAACGCCCGTGCCGCCTCCCACGAATCCGCGGATGACCGGCTTGCCCCAGCCACCGCAGCCGTCGGAGAGGTATTCGGTTTTCATATGGAGGCCGTCAAAGGCCTCCGGTGCGGAGCCGATGACGACGGCGTCAATGTCGTCCAGGGTCATCTCGCAGGATTCCAGCGCTTTGCTGGCGGCCTCCCAGGCCTGTTCCTTTCCGGTTTCCTGGGCGCGGCGGACGAACTTCGTCATCCCCGCGCCGACAATCGCAACCCGATTCCGTCCCATGGTAAGACCTCCTTAGGTCAGATGCTTTGCCGCAGAGAGCGCAGAAGCGCGGCGCACTTCAATGGCAGCACCAATGATACCCTCCGTGATTTGATTCAGCCTTTCTGCCTCAACCATCTCTGCGTGCTCTGCGTTCTCCGCGGTGATTTATACGCTCAGGATGACAGCGGCGCCGGAGGTGGTGGGGACGCCGCGCCAGCCGAAGGCCAGACCCACTTCGGCCCCCTCCACCTGACGCCGTCCGGCCTCGCCCCGCAGTTGTAGCACCACCTCCAGAACCCGCGCCAGTCCGGAGGCATTCAGGAGGTGGCCCACCCCCAAACTTCCACCGGAGGGGTTGACGGGGAACTCGCCGTGGATCTCCGTCCCGCCCTCCAGCGTCCACAGGCCTGCCTCGCCCGGTCGGCAGAGACCCAGGGCCTCCAGGTGCTGGAGTTCCTTGTAGGCAAAGGTGTCGTCCACCTCGGCGAAGTCAATCTCGGCGCGCGGGCTCTTGATCCCGGCAGTGCGGTAGGCCATCCGGGCCGCCAGGTAGGCATACGATGCCTCGCCCCAAGGACGGCTCTCCAGCGTGGGCGTGTCGTTGGCCCAGCCGATGCCCCGAATCCAGATCGGCCGGTCGGTGAGGGCGCGGGCCGTGGTGCCGTCGGCCACGACCAGGACGATCGCCCCGTCGGCATAGTCGGCGCACTGCAAGCGGGTGAGCGGCTCCGCCACCGGGTCCGACCCCAGCACCGCCTCCACGCTCAGTTCCGCCCCGTACCCCGCCAGCGGGTTGAAGAGCGCGTTGGCCCGGTTCTTCACCACCACGCGGGCACACGCCTCCAGCGGGGTCGCCGTCTCCGCCAGATACCGGCGCATCTCCATCCCGGCAATGACATAGGGATGAAAAGCCAGCGGGCGGTTGTAGACGGGGTCCATCGCGTAGGCCAGGATGTGGGGCAAGGTGAGGACGTTGGACGCCTTGCTGTGGGCCTCCACGACCACCACATCAAACTGGCCGGTGAGAACCTGCATCACCGCCGCGGCCAGGCCGTGGATGCCCCCGCCGGTGATGGTGTGATTGGGGCGGAGTGCCCCACCCAACTGGTCGGGAGTGTATTCGTTAAAGATACTGGTCCCTTCCAGGAAGTCCTCCGCCACGGTGACAAAACTGTCCACGTCTCGGCGGGGATCAATGCCGGCGTCCTCGTAGGCGCGGACGGCGGCTTCGTACATCATCTCCTTGTAGGAGAGGTCGGGCGTGATGGAACGGAATCCGCTCCACCCCACCCCTACGATGGCGACTTCTCGGAGCATAGTCACCTCCT
>OGCI01001825.1_pt1 | contig 16194 bp, 11 predicted proteins | sample 1570021 | NCBI WGS metagenome assembly OGCI01 (sample SAMN06264664, study PRJEB24512) | hot springs metagenome | isolation source: Hot spring water | place: South Africa: Tshipise | collected 2015-06-21 | reverse complement strand
GGATTGGCGACGGCGGTGGCGCTGCCCGCGATGGCCGAGGAGGTGGCGACCGTACCGCCGGCCATGGAGGCCTTGCAAACCAACCTCAACGTCGTCTGGACCGCGGTGGCCGCGTTCCTTGTGTTCTTCATGCAGGCGGGGTTCGCGATGGTCGAGACGGGCTTCACCCGAGCCAAGAACGCCGTGAACATCCTGATGAAGAACCTGATGGACTTTTCCATCGGATCGTTGGCGTTTTTCTTTGTGGGCTACGGCCTGATGTTCGGCGAATCGAACGGGTGGTTCGGTCGGACGGGCTTCATGCTGGCCGGGATCACCGACAAAGACTGGAAGTTCACGTTCATGATCTTCCAGACCGTCTTCGCGGCGACGGCCGCGACGATCGTCTCGGGGGCGATGGCGGAACGTACCAAGTTCACCGCGTACATCGTCTACAGCTTTCTGGTCAGCCTGTTCATCTACCCGGTCCTCGGATCCTGGGCCTGGGGTGGTCTCGGCGACGGCAAGGGCTGGCTTGAGAAGCTTCCCACGGGGGCGTTCTGTGACTTCGCCGGCTCCACGGTGGTCCATTCGGTTGGCGGGTGGTTGGCGCTGGCCGGGGCCCTTCTGCTCGGCCCCCGGACCGGCAAGTACGGCCCGGACGGCCGGCCGCGCGCGATCATGGGCCACAACCTGCCGTTGGCGGCGCTGGGCGTTTTCATCCTCTGGTTCGGATGGTTTGGGTTTAACCCCGGGAGCACGACGACCGGCGACGGCGCCATTGGCCGGATCGCGGTGACGACCAACCTCGCCGCCGCGGCGGGCGCGACGGCCTCACTTGTGGTGTCCTGGGCGCTGTTCCGCAAACCCGACGCCTCGATGTCCCTGAACGGGGCGCTGGCGGGCCTGGTCGGCATCACGGCCCCCTGCGCCACGGTCACGCCGGTCGGCAGCATCGTGATCGGGGCGGTCGCCGGGGCGCTGGTGGTCCTCAGCGTGCTCTTCATCGACCGCGTGCTCAAGGTGGACGACCCGGTTGGCGCGATCAGCGTCCACGGCGTCTGCGGATTGTGGGGCACGCTCGCCTGCGGCCTCTTCAATGCGGAGGCCGTGATCGGCACCGCCGAGGCCAGCACGGGCCTCCTCTACGGCGGCGGCGCCAACCAGATCATCAGCCAGGCGATCGGCGCCGGCACGGCGTTCGTCTGGGCGTTCGGCACCGGGCTGGCGATGTTCGGCGCCATCCGCGCCACGATCGGCCTGCGCGTTTCGGAGGAGGAGGAGCTGCGCGGTCTGGATATCGGCGAGCACGGCATGGAGGCCTACTCGGGATTCCAGGTCTTCACCACGCAGTAAGCCGCCGCGCGGAAAGGATGCCGACAAGAAACTCATCATCGCCTACATCCAGCCGGAAAAACTGACCGCGGTGAAGCAGTCGCTCTACGAGGCGCAGGTCTACAAGATGTCGGTCACCAACGCCCTGGGCTGCGGGCAGCAAAAGGGCTACCACGAGACCTATCGGGGCGTCGACGTGGAGGTCAACTTGCTGAAAAAGGTCCGCATCGAGATCGCGGTGAACGACGATTTCGTGAGGCCGACGGTCGAGGCCATCATCCGCGGCGCACGAACGGGACGGATCGGGGATGGCAAGATCTTCGTCCTCGACCTGCCCGAGTGCATCCGGATCCGCACCGGCGAGACGGGATCCGCCGCGATCGGCTGACCAGTTCTTCTCGGGGGTCGCGTGGCCGAGCCGCCAGACTGCGCGGCCCCCTCTTTTTGCCCGCCAGCGCCTACCCTGTCCGGCCCGGCCGATCCGACCGCAGGCCGGCTAGACGCAACCGGTCTAGCCATGCGGTCGGCAGCCAGCGGCCAGCCCAAACGCCGAAGTGGGCGGGCAGCGTGACCGGGTACCGCCGTCGCGGACGGGACGACTCAAGCGCGTGGACAACGACTCGCGCGACGTCCTCTGGCGGCCGCATGAAACGGCGGTGCGCCGATTCGCCGCGGCGCTTCCGCTCGATCTCCCTGATGATTTGCTCGCGAAAGCGCGAACGGTCCGCGTCGATCCACCGCGCAGCCGCCTCGGCGGCGTTCCGCCGAAAGGCCGATTCGATCGGACCCGGCTCCACGATGCTGACGCCGATGCCCGTGTCCCACAGCTCGATCCGCCAGGCATCCGACAGCGCCTCGAGCGCGTATTTGCTCGCGCAGTAGGCCCCGACCATCGGGGCGACGATCCGGCCCAGCACCGAACCAATGTTCACGATCCGGCCGGCGCCCTGCGCCCGCATCGCGGGAATCAGGCGGTTGGTCAGATCCACAAGGCCAACCACGTTGACCTCGAACTGCCGGCGCAGCGCGTCGCGGGAAAGGTCCTCCACCGCGCCGGCGATGCCGACCCCCGCGTTGTTCACGAGTCCGCCGAGGCGACCACCGCTCCTCTCCAACACCGCGGCGGCGGCGCTCTCGACGGAAGCGGGGTCGGCCACGTCGAGGGCGATGGGGTCGAACCCCTCTTCCATCAGCCGCGCCAAGTCTTCCGCTCTGCGCGCGGTCGGCCAGACGGTCCAGCGCCGCGCCCGCAGCACCCGCGCGGTGGCGAGGCCGATACCGGTCGAACAGCCGGTGACCAATACGGTGCGTGAGGGGACCGGCGGACGCCGCACGGCCTCAGCCCTTCAACGCCAATGCCGCGGCACCCACAACCCCGCCCTGGTTGCCAAGATCGGCGGGGATGACCCGGATGCGTTCCGCAAAAAACGGGCTGAGGCGCTCGTTCAGGTGGCGCCGCAGCGGCCCAAACAGCACCTCCCCCGCGCCGGCGACCCCGCCGCCGACGATGAAGACCTCAGGCTGCAACAGGTAGGTGATGCCGGCCAACGCGGTCGCCAGACAATCCGACATGTAGTCGAACACCTCCAGGGCCAAGGCGTCGCCGCGGTGGGCGGCTTCGGCCAGGTGGCGTGGGGTCAGGGCGCGCAGGTTCCCCTGCACGAGGTCGGGCAGAATGGACGTCCGCGACCGCAGCATCCGGCGCGCACGGGCGACGATCTGCCGGTTGCCGACATATTCCTCCAGCCCACCGCGGCCCGTTTCGGTCCGCACCCCATGCAGGTCGATGGGGATGTGGCCGATTTCGCCGGCCATCGAATGCGCGCCGCGCCACACACGGCCGTCCAGCACCACGCCGCCGCCGACCCCCGTGCCGAGGGTGAGGAAAACGGCATGTCGAAATTTCCGGCCTGCGCCGAACCGGCATTCGCCGTACGCCATCGCGTTGCAGTCGTTGTCCACCACCGTCGGCACGCCGAACCGCCGCCGCATCAGCCGCGCCAGCGGCACCGCCGTCCATCCGGGAACGTTCGTCAGGTTGTGGATGAACCCCCGTTCGAAATCGACGAAACCCGGCACGCCGACGCCGATGCCGGCCAGCTCGCGGCCCAGGTGCCGCAGATCGAGCTTCATGGCCCGGAGGGCCTCCGCCACGGCGGCCAGCCAGCCCTCGATGCCGTGGGAACTGGCCGTCTCGAACGAGGCCTCCGCCCGCACCCGTCCGCGCTCGTCCACCACACCGAGCTTGACGGCGGTACCGCCGAAATCAATGCCCACTGCGAGTCTCATGTCACACCTCGAAGCCGTCAGTATGCGCGGGACCGCGGCCGGACTCAACCCGGCGCATTCGGCGTGGAGTCGGGACCGTGGAGCCAGCAGGCGGCCGTGTGCCCGCCGCCGAAGTCGGCGCGCGGGGGGGCCACCGACCGACAGATCGCCATCGCCCGTGGACAACGGGGATGAAACGGGCATCCCGGCGGCGGGTTCACCGGCGACGGCACATCACCGGACAGCACGATCCGCCGCCGGCCATCGCCGTCCACGGACGGCACGGCGGAAAGGAGGGCCTCGGTGTACGGATGGCGGGGCGCGGCGAGCACGGCACCGGCTGGCCCCTGTTCAACGATACGGCCAAGGTACATCACCGCGACGCGGCGGGCGAGGTGGCGCACCACGGCCAGGTCATGGGTGATGAAGAGGTATGCGAGGCCGAATTCGGCCTGGAGGTCCGTCAACAAGTTCAGCACCTGGGCCTGGACGCTTACATCCAGCGAGGAGGTCGCCTCGTCGCAAATCAGCACCTCTGGCTCGACCGCCAGAGCGCGGGCTAGGCAGACGCGCTGTCGCTGGCCGCCGGAGAATTCATGGGGATAGCGGCCGGCCATCTCGCGGCGCAGCCCCACCCGCTCCAGCAGGCGGCCGACCCGCTCCAGACGTTGCGAGCGGTTTGCGCCGATGCCGTGCGTCTCCATTCCCTCGAGAATCGCGTCGCCGATCGTCATGCGGGGATCCAAGCTCGACTGAGGATCCTGAAAGATCATCTGGATCCGCCGCCGGAAGGGTCGAAGTCGCCGGCGGGACATACCGACCAGGTCGGTTCCCTTCAGCCGAATGGAACCGGCGCGAACGGGGGCCAGACCGACGATGGCGTGCCCGACGGTCGTCTTTCCGCATCCGGACTCCCCCACCAGCGCCAACGTCTCCCCGCCGGCGATGACGAGGTCCACGCCGTCCACCGCCCGCACCACACCGGCCGACCGCCCCCACCCCGCACGACGCACGGGAAAATAAACCTGCAGGCCGGTCACCTCCAGCACCGGCCCGGCGCGCGCTGGTTGGGGCGGTTGGCCAGCGGAGGCATGGACGCGCAGTTGGCCGCCGTCCGGATGCCAGCACCGAAACCTGCGGCCATGGGGGCGGGAGCGAACCGGCGGCGGCTGGTCCGCACACTCCTCGCGCGCGACGGGGCATCGGTTCACGAAACGGCAGCCGCGCGCGTACGCAGTGGGCGGCGGAACCTGTCCCTCGATGGTCGCCAGCCGCCCGCCCGGCTCGCCGCGGGCGGGGATGGCGCGGAAGAGCAGGCGTGTGTAGGGATGGACGGGGGCGCGGAACAGGTCGGCCCGTTCGCCCACTTCAACGATCTGCCCGGCGTACATGACCGCCACGCGCCGCGCGTTTTCGCCAACCACCGCGAGGTCGTGGGTGATTAGGAGGATGGACATCCCCGATTCGGCCGCCAAGGAGCGGAGCAACTCAAACACCTGCGCCTGCACGGTGACGTCGAGTGCGGTGGTGGGCTCGTCCGCCAGCAACAGGCGCGGCCGGCACGCGATGGCCATCGCGATCATGGCGCGCTGCCGCATGCCGCCGGAGAGCTGGTGGGGATACTCCCCCAGGCGGCGGACGGGATCGGGCATGCCGACGCGGTCCAGCAGTTCGGCGGCCAGCCGGCGGGCCGCGGCCACCGGTATCCGTTGATGCAACCGGATCGTCTCGATGATCTGGGTGCCGATCGTGAACACGGGGTTCAGCGAGGTCATCGGCTCCTGGAAGATCATCGCGATCCGGTTGCCGCGGATCCGGCGCATTTCGGCGGGCGGCAGGCCGAGCAGATCCCGCCCCTCGAACCGAATGGATCCCGCCGCGACCCGCGCGCCCACCGGAAGCAGGCCGAGGATCGAGAGCGCCGTCAGCGTCTTGCCGCAACCGGACTCTCCGACCAGGGAGACGGTCTCCCCCGCGTCGATGTCGAAGGCGGCATCCTCCACCACCGCCACCGGCCCTGTCCGGGTGGCGAACTCGATCCGCAGGTCCCGAACCTGCAGCAGTGGGCCGCTCATCCGGCCTCTCCCGTGCGCAACCGCGGGTCGAGGGCGTCGCGCAGCGCGTCGCCGAGGACGTTGGCCGGCAGGACCATCCCGACCATGAACGCGAAGGCCGACGCCAGCTTCCACCAGATCACGGGGTCGCGCGCCAGTTCCTGCCGGGCATCGTTGATCATGCGGCCCCAAGAATACGTGTCCACGCCCACGCCGATGCCGAGGTACGTCAGGGCGGCCTCGGCCAGCACCCGGCCGGAGAAGCCCAGAACGGTGGTGATCACGACGAGGTGAAACACGTTGGGGACGATGTGCCGCAGCAGGATCCGCGCGCGGGAGACCCCCATGGCCTCGGCCGCACGCACGAAGTCCATCTCGCGGAGCTTCATTGTCTCGCCACGCACCACCCGGCACATGCCCGTCCACGACGTCAGCCCCATGATCGCGCACAGCTGCGGGAGGCCCCTTCCGAACAGCACCATGAACGCGATCACCAGCAGGACCGTGGGGATGGACGCGAGCACGCTGTAGACGTACTGGATCACGTCATCCACCCACCCCCCGAGGTAGCCGGCGACGACGCCGAGGACCAGCGCAAACGGCACGACGATCAGCGTGGTGACCAGGCCCAACAGCATGCCGGTGCGGACGCCCTTCAGCGCCTGGTAGAGCACGTCCTCCCCGACGCGGTCGGTACCGAGGGGATGTCGGGCGGGCGCCCGCAATGGTGGATGCACGCGCTCGAGCGCCCCGTCGGGCCGACGGCGGTACTCGGGGATGAACTGCCGGCGCGCGAATGGCGCGGAGTAGGTCTTCTCGCGGGTCTCGCGCAGCGGCGTCAGCAGCCAGTCGAGCGCCGTGACGCCGCGGTGGTCGCGAACTGCCCGGCCGGCCGCGTCACGCAGAGGCCGCCCCCCCTCGTCGCGCAGGACAGGATGCCAGCCAATGCTGTCCAACGCCGCCACCGCCGCGTACAGGGCCAGCACCCATGACGAGGCCGCGGCGAGGCGGCGCCGCGCCACGGCCTCCACTGCGCGCCGCCAGAGCGGCGATCGCCGCATCCGCCGGCCGGCCCAAACGGCGCCGCAGAACAGCGACAGCACCATTGCGTTGTCCAGCGCGTAGCCCATGCCCTAGCCCAATCGCACCCGCGGATCCACCAGCGTGTAGGCGACGTCCACCAGCCACAGGCCTGCCACGTAGAGCAGCGTCCCGAGGTAGACCATTGCCCGCACCACCGCGAAATCTTGCTTCTGGATCGCGTCGACCACATAGCTGCCGAGTCCCGGGATGCCGAAGAAGTTTTCGAGGAGGAGATTCCCCATGATCAGAAACGGGATCGTCACCACGACGGAGGTCAGGATCGGGATCATCGCGTTTTTCAGGGCGTGCCGGAACAGCACTGCCCCCTCCCCCAACCCCTTGGCCCTCGCCGTCCGGATGTAGTCCCGGTGGATCTCTTCGAGAAACACGGTCCGGTTGTACCGGATCTGCCCGCCCATTCCCGCGAGCACGCCGATCAGGACCGGCATCAGCACAAACCGCGCGCCCGCCCATCCCTCGCCGTACCCTGAGAACGGAAACCACCGGAGCAGGCGCGCGAAGAGGTACTGGCCGCCGATGATGTAGAAAAGGGTCGAGATGGACATCAGCACCACGCAGAGGACCAGGACCGCCGCATCGAGAGGCGTGTTGCGGTGAAACGCAATCCACATGGCCAGCACTACGGTGGTGACCAGCGACACCATGAACATCGGAACGGTCACCTTCAGCGACGGGCCCATCCGCGCCCGGATCGCCTCCGCGATCGCGTGGTTGTCGAAATCGGACCGCCCAAACTCGAGGGCCATCAACGGAACGTTCTTTTGCCAGAAAATCGTCCGGGTCAGTTTCTCCACACCCCGCGCCGACGGGTTCCAGAGGCGCGGCAGGTCGTAGCCGTGTTCCCGCTTCCAACGCTCGATCATCTCCGCGTCCACGTGTCGCTCCCCCAGGATGGTACGGGCCATGCTGTCCGGGCCGTGGACAAAGAAAAACAACCCAAACGTGAGGAGGTTGACGCCAAGGAGGATCGGCAGAAGGTAGGCCAGCCGGCGTGCAAGATAGGCCATCATCAGGTGTCCTCCCCGCCGACATCGGCCGGCGCGCGAGGCGGGCGACGCCCCAAGGCCGAGGCCGCCAGCACCATCGCCGCCACCAGGACGACGACCGGCGCAACCACCGGCCGATTCCATTCCCGCTGGTACCGGGCACGGGCGGGACCGTCCACACGGATGTACTTCAGCGTGTTGTGGCTCATACCCCTGGGCTTGGCATTTTGAACCCAACCATGGCTCAGCAAGTGAAACTTGGGATGGAATCCCCAGCACAGCGGCGCGTCGCGACGCAGCATCGCCACCATCCGGTCGATCAACTCCTTGCGCTCCGGCCCGTCGCGCATGCCCTCCATCCGCTCGAACAGCCGGTCGTACTCCCCGTTTTGGTAGTTGCAGACATTGGCCCCGCCGGAACGGACTTTCGCGTTCGGTCCGTAGAAGAGGAACAGAAAATTCTCGGGATCGGGATAGTCGGCGAACCAGCCCTGCCGGAACGTCTGCGCCGCGCCGCGCTCGATCTTGTCGCGGTATCGGCTCAGCTCCGTGCCGCGCTCCCTCAGTTCGACGCCGAGCAGGCGGAAACGCCTCCGCATCCATTCGAACACTGAAACAAACGCCGGATCGCCGCCGGCCGCGTGATCGAAGTGCAGCACCAGGGGCCGGCCGTCCGGGCCGCGGCCGTCCGGCCATCCAGCCTCGGCCATCCAGCGGCGCGCCTCCTCGATCGGACGCCGACGGGGCCGTCCCGCCGCCGCATCCCAGAGGTCCGTCTCCGCGTTGACGCCCCCCTCCCCTTCCTCGTAGCCGAAGATGTCCGGCGGGATCGGCCCCTGCGCGACCAGCCCCTGGCCGTTGAGAAAGATGTCCAGAAACTCCTCATAATCGAGCGCCACCGATAGGGCCTGCCGCAGCCGCGCCCGGTCGGGATCCAGCCCGCCGATCACCGGGTCGGCCATGTTGAACGCAAACCAGTAGATCGCCGCGCCGACCGAGGAGGCTAGCCGAATACCCCGGCGGCGCATGCGTTCCGTCAGCGCCACATCACCGGCGGGGCCCACCTGCAGCGTCTGTTCGAAGACCTCCGGCGTCACCAGGGCGATGTCGTAGTACCCCTGCCAGAACTTGTTCCAGTAAGGGATGGTTTCCTTCTCCACCGTGATCACCGCCCGTTCGAGGAACGGAATCCGCCGGCCGGCGTCGTCCAGATGTCCGGCCTCACGGTCGCCGGGAGCGCCCTCGGCCGGATAGGTGGCGCCGCGGTACCGCGGGTTGCGCGCCAGCACGATCCGCCGCTCGGGCTGGCACTCGCGCACGTAGAACGGTCCGGCGCCGACCGGCCATCGGTTGAGGTCGAACTGGCGAGCCGCGATCGCCGGCTCGGCATAAAACTCGAGGGCCTCTCGCGGCACGGGCGCGAAAAAATGCATCGCCATCCAGTACCGGATTTGCGGGTATTTTCTTTTTAACACGATGCGGAAGGCGTGCCGGCCGATCACCTCCACTCCAGGGCAGGACACCGCCAGGTAATCCAGCAGGATCGGATGCCGTTGTTCGTCCGCCGGCCCACCGGCCTCCCGCCGCCGTCGACGCGCCTCCTCGAGTTGCGCGGCCAACGCCACCTGCAGTTCGTCGAAACCCAGGATCGCCCGCCGGAGCGTCGCGTAGATCGGGCAGGGCACACGCGGATCGGCAAGGCGGCGGATTCCCCGCACGAAATCCTCCGCCGTCACCTCGCGGGTGGCCTGCGCGGGAAACTCGGCCGGAGAGGACCAGCGGGCCAATTCCCGCTCACCCCAGCCGCGGTAATAGGGTTGGCCTGCCGAGTTGATCGCGAAACAGGGATGGTCTGCGTAGTGCATACCGGGGCGGATCCGGATCACGTATTCCGCCCGCGCCACCTGCTCCGGCGGAGGATCGCCCGCCAGTTCGCGCCCCTCGGCATCCCGGTACACCGGCTCGGCGATCTCCTCCGCCGCCAGCGGCTGCAGTTCGTAGGGCCGTTTCAGGTGGTGGTACTCGTAGAGCGGCTCGACCACGTTGTCGAGGACCTCGGCCTCGTGGGAGTAGTAGGACGTCGCAGGATCGAGTTTGTTCACAGGCGCCGAGATCGCAAGGAACAGCGTGGAGGCCTCCGCCTCGCCCGGCGCGTACGGCGAATTGGAGCAGCGGGACAGCAGCAGCGCCAGTCCGCCGAGCATCAGCCCGAGGGCGGCTACGGCGCCGAGCCTTCTACGAGTTGTAATGGCCGGAAGGCCCATGAACGCCGGCGCTTATACCCCCGGGCCACCCTCGCGGACAAGTGCGGCCGCCTCCATGCGCCGACACCGGCGTTGTCCCGCCGCGGCGGGACCGGCTATGATGACCACATGGCGCTGGGGTGGATGGCGGTGGAGGCGCGGAGGCTCTCGGCCGACCCTCGCGCTGTCGCGCGCGCCGCGCTCGTGGCCACGATCTTCTTCCTCCCCTGGTCGATTGCGGGGGGCCAGGCCGCCGCGGCCGTGGCGCTGGCGGCGTGGATCGCCCAGGCGGTGCGCCGGCGCGCGACGTCTCTCTTTCGGCTCCCCCTGATGCTGTGGGCAGCCCTGTTCGCGGCGGCCGCCGTCGTCAGCGCGGTGCTCGGCTGGCGACCGGCCGTCGCCGTGCCGAAACTCCATCGCCTCCTCTGGTTCCTCCTGATCGCGGCGGTCCCCGACGCCGCCGGCGAGCGGCGCAGGGAGGCGATCGCGTTCCTCCACCGCATGGTGGGGGCGCTGTCGGCCGGAGGCGTGCTGGCGCTGGCGCTCCACGCGGTCAAGGTGGCCTGGGCGATGACCCGCGTGCCGGATGGGACGTCGCAGATGTTCTGGCTTTTTCACCAGGGCAGCATGAGAACCCCCCAGTTCCACATGGCGGCGCTGTTGTTCCTGCTCGCCGGGGCGGCGTGCCTGCCGGCGCGATGGCGCCGGCTCCGCGGCCCGTTGGCGGCCGTCGCCGGGCTTGGAATTCTGTTGCACTTCAAGCGCGGGGTCTGGGCAGCGACGGTGGCGGGGATGGCGGCGCTGGGCCCCGCCGTGTTTCGTCGGCGTCATCTTGCCGCCGCATCTCTTGTCGCCGCCGTACTGGCGGCGCTGCCACCGGTACGAGACCGGCTCGCAACCGCATCGCGCGACCTCTTTCTGGGCGGTGGACGATGGGAGCTGTGGACCCGCGCCGCGCCCGAGCTGATCCGCAAAGCCCCTTGGGGCATCGGCTTCGGGGCGATGCGCAACTACGAATTGCGCCGCGTGGTCCCGGCCATCGAGGCGAAGCTCAATCACCTGCACAACAACGCCCTGCAGGTGCTGGCGGAAACCGGATGGATCGGTCTGGCCACATGGGCGGCATGGATGGCGCATGCCCTGGTCTTGATGGCGAGCAATGTCCGCCGCTCTGGGCCGTCGACGGATGCTGCCGAATCCGCCCTTGCGCGAGGCACCTGGTCCGCGACGATCGGCCTCTTGATGAACGGCGTGGTCGAGTATAACTTTGGGGCGGGCACCGTGCTGATGACCTACATGCTCCTGTTCGGCATGGCCGCCGCCCTGCGGCGCACGGCGAGTGCCGACGCGGCGCCCTCGCAGACGCGGCCATGAGGCTGTCCTCCATCAACCGTAGGGAATTCCTCGTCCGATCCGCCGCCGCGCTGGCCGGAGCGACCGCTGCACCGGCGGCCACGCCCAAACGCACCGCAACCGACCTCGTCCCGCTGGGAAACACCGGCCTGAAGCTGAGCCGCCTCGGCATGGGCACCGGCTCCAACGGTGGCCGCATCCAGTTCGAACTCGGCCAGGAGGCCTTCAACTGCCTGGTGCGCGAGGCGTTCGACCGGGGCATCACCTACTTCGACTGCGCAAAGAGCTACCGGACGCTTCCGTGGATCGCAGACGCGATCGCCCCCCTGCCGCGCGAGAAGGTGTTCCTGCTCACGAAGATCGGCGGGCGGCCCGAGAACCCCGCCGCCGTGATCGACGAGCTGCTGGCCACCTACCGCACCGACTACATCGACTGCCTCCTGGTGCACTGCCAGGTCACCAACACCTGGCTCGACGACCAGAAGAGGCTGATGGACGCCATCGACGAGGCCATCGCGAAGAAGAAGGTGCGTTCGAAGGGCGTCTCGTGCCATTCGCTGCCGGCCCTCAAACCGGCGGCCGAATCCCCGTGGGTCCAAGTCAACCTCGTCCGGATCAACCCGCAGTCCCGGCACATCGACGGGCCGGATATGAAGGTCGGCGGCTCGGGCACGGACATCGCCCCGGTGCTCGAGCAGATCCGGGTCATGCGCCGCAACGGGCATGGCGTGATCGGAATGAAGATCATCGGCAACGGGGATTTCCGCGACCCGGCGGACCGCGAGAAGTCCATCCGCTTCGCGATGTCGCTGTCGGAGGTCGACGCGATCACGATCGGCTTCAAGAGCGTCGCCGAGATCGACGAGGCGATCGAGCGGATGAACCGCGCGCTGTCCTCCGGTTGACCGACCGGGCCGTCAGGTCCAACGGCGGACGGCGGCCACCACGACGTGCACGAAAACGAGCGCGTACAGGTTGGCCGCCACGTCGTCGGCGATCACCCCCCATCCCCCCGGCAGCCGCTGGGCCCGGCCAGCCGGCCACGGCTTGAGGATGACGAGCCAACGCGCCGCCGCGAAGGCGAGGGGCACGATCCACCACTCGGCCCGGGTGACCGGCAGCCCGACCATCGCCAGCGGGAAGGAAGCCCATTCATCGGCGACGATGCGCCGGTCGTCGCAGCGGCCGAACAGCCGTTCCGCGCGGCCGCAGACGGGGACGACGGCCAGCGGCAAGAGGATCGCAAGCATCGCCTGCCATGCAAGGCAGCCCCTGCACACTGGCCAAAGCGCGACCACGAGCCCCACGCCGGGGAGGGTTCCCCACGTGCCCGGCGCCCACGGCAGGCAGCCCAGCCCGCCGCCGGTGGCCAACGCGAGCACCGCGCGGTCCGTCCACCGGCCAATCACGCCGCGCCTCCGACCGCCGTCGGCGCGGGCTCCGGGCGAGTCTTCCAGCGGCGATGGATCCAGATCCACTGGCCGGGATGGGCGCGAACCCAGTCCTCGATCACGCGCGTGTACGCCTGGGTGGCGGCGACGATGGAGTCGGCATCGCGCGCCGGCGGGGACATCGGCTCGCCGACGCGGAGGGCATGGCGGCCGGCAGGCAGGCGTTCCATGAACACCGGAACGACCGGCGCGCCGGAGTGGGCCGACAGGTGCGCCAGGCCGGGCGTGGTGCAGGCCGGCCGGCCGAAGAACTCGACGAACACGCCTTCGTCGCGTGTCATGTTCTGGTCGAGCATGAACCCGACCAGCTCCCCGCGGCGCAGGGAGCGCAGGCATTCGCGGTAGGCTCCCCGCGGCGGGAGGACGCGCACGCCGAACTCCGCCCATCGGCGTCGCACCTCCGCGTCCCACGTTGCGCTGCGCAATCGTTTTGCAATGATCGTCAGCGGAAATCCCAATGCCGGCGCGGCGCGGCAAAGCAGGTCGAAGTTGCCGGTGTGGGCGGTCAGGACCAGCGCCCCCGGCCCCTCGGAGCGAGCGGTTTGCGCCACCTCCAACCGCTCGAAACGCACGCGCTGGCGGAGGTAGTCCTCGATCCGCCCCGGGGTTAGCCAAAGCGATTCGGCGAAGGACAGGCCGATGTTCTCGTACATTTCATCGAGGACCCGCTGCACGGCCGCCGCGTCCATCCCCGGCAGACTGCGGCGCATGGCGGCGGCGGCCTCGCCGCGGCGGTAGCGCAATCCCCCGCCTAGAAAGCGGCCGAGCGCACGGCCAAGGCCGAGGGCCGCCGGGAGGGGAAGGGACGGAAACCATCCGAGGGCGATCCGCATCAAACGACCGATTCCCGCGGAGGGTGGCGCGTCGGCCATCGGTTCAGCCGGCGGCGGTGCCGGCGGGCTGGACGAAGACGAGGCGGTCGCCCTCAACCCGCACCTCGATCAGCTCGCCCTGCAGGTTGCCCCGCAGGATGAATTCGGCGAGCGGATCCTCCAGGTACCGCTCAACGGCGCGGCGCATGGGCCGGGCCCCAAACTGCGGATTGAAGCCCTTGGCGATCAGGAAATCGCGGGCCTCCGGCGTCAGCTTCAGTTCGATCCGCCGCGCGGCCAGGCGCTGGCGCACCTTGTCGGTCTCAAGATCCAGAATCTGGACGATGTCCTCGCGCCCGAGGGGCCGGAATACGATCATTTCGTCAATGCGGTTGATCAGCTCCGGTTTGAACACGCGGCGGGCCTCGTCGAGCATTTTCTGCTTCAGCGACTCGTAGTCCTCCCGTTGGTCGCCGGCGCCGAACCCGAGCGACGCCCCCTTCCGCGTGAACTCCGCGCCGAGGTTCGAGGTCAGGATGATGATGGTGTTTTTGAACGACACCGTGCGGCCCAGCCCGTCCGTGAGCTTTCCCTCCTCGAGGATCTGCAGCAACATGTGCATCACGTCCGGGTGCGCCTTCTCCACCTCGTCGAAGAGGACGATGGAATACGGGCGGCGGCGGACCTTTTCGGTGAGCTGGCCGCCCTCCTCGTAGCCGACGTAGCCAGGGGGCGAGCCGACCAGACGCGACGAGCTGAATTTCTCCATGTACTCGGACATATCGATCTGGATTAGCGCGTCGGCGTCGTTGAACATGAACTCGGCCAGGGCTTTGGCCAGCAGGGTCTTCCCAACGCCGGTCGGGCCCAGGAACGCGAAGGAGCCGATCGGCCGTCGGGGATCCTTGAGGTCGGCCCGGGACCGGCGCAACGCCTTGGCGATGGCGGCGACGGCCTCGGCCTGTCCGATGACCGTCTTCGACAACTCCGCCTCCATGCGGAGGAGCCGGGCCATGTCCTGCTCCTCCATCCGGGTGACGGGGATGCCGGTCCACTTGGCAATGACGTGGAGGATGTCGTCGGTGTCCACCGGCACGATCGTCGCGTCCCGGCTGCGGCGCCACGCCTCGATCTTCGCCTCGAGCTGTTCCCGGGCGGTGCGCTCGGCGTCGCGAAGGCGGGCGGCCAGCTCGAAGTCCTGCCGAGCGCTGGCGGCCTCCTTGCCGCGGCGGGCCTCCTCGACGCGCTGTTCGAGGTCTCGGATTTCCGGAGGGCGCGTCATGGTCCGGATGCGTGCGCGGGCGCCGGCCTCGTCGATCACGTCGATCGCCTTGTCGGGCAGGAAGCGGTCGCTGAGGTAGCGGGCGGAGAGCTCCGCCGCCAAGCGGAGGGCCTCGTCGCTAAAGGTGGCGTGGTGGTGCTGCTCGTACCGGCTACGGAGGCCCTGCAAGATCAGCACGGTCTCTTCGACGGTGGGCTCGCGGACCATCACGATTTGGAATCGCCGTTCAAGGGCGGCGTCCTTTTCGACGAACTTCCGATACTCGGCGAGGGTGGTGGCGCCGATGCACTGGATCTCGCCGCGGGAGAGGGCGGGCTTGATGATGTTCGCCGCGTCCATCGCGCCCTCGGCCGATCCGGCGCCGACGAGCATGTGCATCTCGTCAATGAAGAGGATCACGTTGCGCACCCGCCGGATCTCGTCCATCACGGCCTTGAGCCGCTCCTCGAACTGGCCGCGGTACTTCGTGCCGGCGACCATCAGGGCGAGGTCGAGCGTGATGACGCGCTTATCGCGCAGCAGTTCGGGGACGTCCCCGGCGGCGATGGCCCGCGCCAATCCCTCGACGATCGCGGTCTTGCCGACGCCCGCCTCGCCGATGAGCACGGGGTTGTTCTTCGTGCGGCGGCAGAGAATCTGGATGACCCGTTCGATCTCGGCCGACCGGCCGATCACAGGGTCGAGGGCGTCCTTGGCGGCCAGCTCGGTCAGGTCGCGGCCAAACGTGCCCAGCGCCGGCGTCTTGGCCTTCCGGCCGGGCGCCTGGGCCGGCGCGGATGGCCCGAACAGCTCGGCCTCGCCGGCGTCGGACTCGCCCTCCGCCGCGGGGGCGGCCCCCGGCTCGTAGTCGGGATCGAGCTCCCGCATAATGGCGATGCGGGTCTTCTCCAGATCCACGTTCAGATTCTTCAGGATACGGGCCGCGACGCCCTCTCCCTCGCGCAGCAGTCCCAGCAAGATGTGCTCGGTGCCCACGTACGAGTGGTTCAGCGCCCGGGCCTCGCTGCCGGCCAGCGCCAGCACCTTCTTCACCCGGGGCGTGAATGGGATGTTGCCGATCGTCTTGGTCTCCGGGCCCACGCCGACGGCCTTCTCTACCTCGAGGCGGAGGGTCTCCAGCTCGACGCCCATCTTTTGCAGCACCGACACGGCGACCCCCTGCCCCAGGGCGACCAGACCAAGGAGCAGATGCTCGGTGCCCACGTATCCGTGGTTGAACCGCTCGGCCTCCTGTTGGGCCAGCCGCAACACCTGTTGCGCCCGGTGCGTAAAGTTGTTCATTCGGCGGACTTCTTTCGTCGCCGGCGACGGGGCGGGGACAACCATT
>OGCI01001823.1_pt1 | contig 16198 bp, 14 predicted proteins | sample 1570021 | NCBI WGS metagenome assembly OGCI01 (sample SAMN06264664, study PRJEB24512) | hot springs metagenome | isolation source: Hot spring water | place: South Africa: Tshipise | collected 2015-06-21 | reverse complement strand
CGGGCTTCGTGCTTTTCAACAGGTATCCATTCGCTCCCGCTCGGATGGATTCCAGGATCCGATCCGTGTCCTCGAACACGGTAAGAATGATTATGATCACCGAGGGAAACCTTTTTTTAAGGATCCTTACTCCTTCGATCCCGCTCATCCCCGGTAACCCGATATCCATCAGAACTAGATCAGGGGTAGGTAAGGTCTCTAGGGCTTCCAGAAAAGTCTCTACCCGTTCGAAGGTACGCACCACATTCACCCTTGGATCTAATCCCAAGAGGTACCGTAAGCCTTCCCGTACCTCTTTTTGGTCCTCCACGATGATCAGATCCAGGGGTTTGGAAGCCGAGGGGGAAGTCATGGGCTTTCCTCCTTCCCCTTGAGGATACCCTTGGAAAGTTGGAAGGTAAATTGAGTTCCTTCCCCTTCTGAAGTGTCCATGGAAAGCCGCCCTCCCAGAGTTTCGATCCGGAATCGAATGTTCTGCAATCCTGTTCCTTGTTTGGGACCTTCTTTTAAAGTGATTCCCCTTCCATTGTCGGAGAATCGGAATTGGATAGAGTCTCCTTTGTCTCTCACTTCCAGCTCTACCATTTTCGCACCAGAATGCTTCAGAACGTTACTCACCAACTCCTCGAATACCTTTTCCAATTCTCCTGCCACTATGGATGAGAGCACAGTAAGGACTTGGGGGGGATCGATCCGGCAGGAGAACTCGATTCCGTTCATCTCTAATCGCTTTCGAATCGAGGCGGAAAGAAAGGCCCCAAAATCTTTCTCTAGTCCCTCTCCTTCGTCCAATCCTCCCACGATACTCTTCACGTGCTTCATCGCATCGAGGCAGTTCGTTTCCACATCATCGAAGAGTTCTTTCAATTTTTCCACCGCACGGTGGCCTTCCCTCTCTACCAATTTTCTGGCCACGTTAGCACAGAAGAAGATATTGGTAAGTTTCGCGCCGATAGAATCATGCATGTCCCGATAGATACGCTTTCGTTCCTCTAACACCCGCAGCCGGGTAATCTCCTGCTGAAGGGCGCGAACCTCTTCCGTTCGCTCCCGAACCCGCTGCTCGAGGGAGCTAGAGTACTGATCCACCGCTTCCACGAGTTTGTTCAATTCCCTTCCTAGAATTCCAAACTCGTCCTCACCTCCTACCTTAATTCGGGCTGTCCGATCCCCTCCTTCGATCCGGTTTACCACGTCTATGATCCGGTGTAAGGGGGACGTGATGAACCGGTTCGTGATGATGCTGATTACGATGGTGAGCATACCCATCAATAGAACCTCGATAATAGTGATGAGGGTAAGAAGCCACCGAGCATTGAAAAGTATTTGTGTGTATGGAAGGGCAACAAGAAGGTGCCATCCCAGAGGCTTACTGAGACGGTAGGAGACTAGCATCTCTGAGCCCTCGATGCGCACCCGGAATACCCCCTCCTCATTGTCGAACCTTCCTTCCAGACCCGGCACCATTTTAGGATCCAACGAACCTGCGATGAATCGTCCTTTGGCACTCACTAGTAGAGCCTTTCCTTCCTTGGGAATGTTAAGATCTTCCAAGAGGGCTTTCATATTGTCCAGAAGGATATCCAACCCTAAAACTCCCAAAAGCCGTCCTTCCGCATCCCGCACGGGAAGAACGCAGGTAATTCCTTCCGCATCCACACTAGCATACCGGTAAGGTTCTGAAACGGCAAATCCATTCTTTTCTAGGGCTGTTTGGTACCAGGGTCGTTTCCGCGGATCATACCCAGGTGGAAAAGTAGGAGTATAATCGATAAACTCGGGTCCTACCCCCCATTCGAACATCCTACCATCCTCGGTCCCGAGATAGATGGCCCGAAGGTACCGTTTCCGGGAAAGAACCGAAGCAATGAATAGGTCTCGCATCCCCTTTGGATCGATTCCTTGCACAGCCTGCGTGTAGGCCAAACTTCGGGAAAGAGCCTCCATCTGATCGAAGAAATCCTTTACCCGGGCGTCCGTTCCTTCCAAAATTACGGAAGCTACCTCTTCTGCGGTTTGGATGGAAAAGTTCTTCAGCATATCCCGGCTGATGAGAAAAATGGCGCATAGGAAGGAAAGAGTTACCAGGAGAATCGCTAGGGTGAATTTCGTGTTGATTCGGAGATGCTTCCAACTTTTCCAGCGAATCCAGCCCCTGAAGGCGTTCATCCGCCCATTATAGAAAGATCTTTTCGAACCTGTCAAAGGCGTATGGCGGCGGAAAATTTCGAATTGTTCCCTCTGTATATGATTGAAAGCTTATTTTGCCTTGACAGTCTACGAATATCGAAATAAGATAAACTAATAATTACGATTATCGTATTTTTAAAGGAGGTTTCCATGAAGGTTGGTTGCGTAAAGGAGATCAAAAAGCACGAATACCGGGTTGGACTCACTCCCTCCTGCGTAAGATCCTACGTTTCCCACGGGCATTCGGTCTTTATTCAGGCGGGAGCAGGAATTGAGGCAGGGTTTTCAGACGATGAATACCGGGCTGCCGGTGCTCGAATAGAACCTTCACCTGAGGCTATCTATCAAACCTGCGAAATGATCGTGAAAGTAAAGGAACCCCAACCTTCCGAATATTCCCTATTCCGAAAAGGGCAGATCCTGTTCACCTACCTCCACCTGGCAGCGGACGAGAATCTTACCCGGGCTCTGATGGATAGGGGAATAAAAGCAGTAGCGTACGAAACGATTCGTCTAGAAGACGGGACCTTACCGTGTCTAAAGCCGATGAGCGAAATCGCGGGTCGGTTATCCGTTCAGGAAGGAGCCAAGTACCTGGAAAAACCGTTTGGAGGCCGTGGCATCCTATTGGGAGGGGTGCCGGGGGTTCAACGGGGAAAGGTTGCCATCGTGGGGGGGGGAGTGGTAGGCTTCAATGCTAGCCGGGTAGCATTTGGCTTGGGAGCAGATGTGACCGTACTAGACATCAATCCCAACCGATTGGCCTACATCGATGACATCTTCCACGGCCAGGTGAATACCCTATTCAATTCTACAGAAAACCTAGAGCGGACCATACGGGAATGCGACCTGCTCATTGGCGCAGTTCTCATACCCGGTGCCCGGGCACCAAAACTGATCCGGCGGGAACACCTAAAAGTGATGAAACGGCATGCCGTCATCGTGGATGTGGCTGTGGACCAGGGGGGATGCACGGAAACCACTCGGCCTACTACTCACGACAACCCTACCTATACAGTGGATGGAATCGTACACTACTGCGTGGCGAACATGCCAGGCGCTGTAGCCCTTACCTCTACTCTGGCATTGACGAACTCCACTCTTCTGTATGGATTGAAGCTGGCAGACCTTGGATTGGAAGAAGCCTGTCGAAAGTACCCGGATCTTCGGGAAGGTTTGAATCTCTATGAGGGGAAAATCACCCATCGAGCAGTAGCGGATGCTTTCAATCTTGCCTATACGCCAGCGGATACGGTACTGTAGGCTATGCCTTTAGGGATTCAACCGGATGAAACTGACTGGAAAATCATTGAGATCCTCCAGCAAGGATGGGTACCCAATAACACTATAGCCCGAGCGCTGAACATTTCGGAAGGAACTGTCCGAAGCCGCCTTAAGAAACTGAAAGACGCGGGCATCCTAACAATCCGTGCCCTTATCAATCCCGACGTGTTGGCCAATAAACAACTTGTATTGGTGGCTCTCACCGTAGCAGAATCCCGCCTTTTGGAACGGAAAGCGGAAGAAATTTCCCATCTTCCTAACGTGCTTTCGGTTTCCATCACTTCTGGTCGTTATGACCTGATCGCTGAAGTCCTGGTAGATTCTAACAAGGGATTGGTAAAGTTCCTAACCGAAGAATTATCGGGAATCGAAGGGATCACCCGCTCGGAAAGTTTCATCATGTTGAAAAATTACAATAAATACGTGTAAACTTCTCGTATGGAGGCGATCGAGAAGCTCCTGTCTAAGGGGAAATACTCACGAAAGGATCTTCTCTCCATCTATCGCTTCCTTTGCAAACATACCCACCCCGATATCCGCAAGGATGGAGGGGAGTTGTTCCTTCGGCTTCGAAAGGTGTACGAGGAAGCCCTGGAAAAATTGAACCATCGGGCTTCGGTTACACCGTCTTGCACCATTTCTTCCATCGATCCTACGCAATTCAGCCGGTTCCTAGACCTTCCTCGGGCACAAACCCCTCGAGGGTACCTATTTTCTGCTCTGAGGCTCTACTTTCTTTTAGGTCTCCATAGCCATAAGGTGAGGGCTTCCGTAGGGAAGAACGAGCGGTACTCTACGGTGATCCAAGCGGTTCTGTTCTGGGCCGAACAATACAATCCTAGGTTCTCGGAAGAATTCAAGCGATTCAACGAACGGATCTTTCAGCCCATTGCGGATCTTAGAAAGTTAAAAACCTACGCGTTGGCAAAACGGTTGTTTGTATCAGGAGCAGAACTTTTCCTTCACTACCAGGAAACGGGGAGGGAAATTTCCCGAAAACTGGCAGGTGAAAAACTCACCTCCGCTCTCACCCTTCTTGAGCGACTTAAACTAGACGATCCCACCGAGGGGTTCGCTCGATTCTTGTTGGTAGAAATCGAAAAAGGCCGGGATAGCTATTAAAAAATCCGAACCATTTCTTTCACAACAGAACTCCAGAAACCTGGGCTAGGATCTGTAGTGAGTTTTGCGAATTCTTCTGGTGTGTATACGAGAATTTCGAGAGAGGGAAGCTTATCCCGTAAATCGCTAAATAGTAGCCCGCGCTCTGGAAAGGGAAGGTCTATATCTGCCACTAGAATCAGATCGATATCGTTTTCAGAATGGAGCGCATTCCGGGCAAAGCTTCCAAACAGATACCCTTCCTTCTATGGCGGTACGAAGATACTGAATGACCTCCTGAGGAGACATACCAAACAAGGGATCTCTAGTAGATTTCACTAGAATATCAGGCATCATCAAGGCATCTCCCAATCCCCTTATTGATTCAACATTTTTACTTCCAAGGCCCGAGCAATTTCGAGAATCGAATGACTCTTGACCTGCATATACCCTCGATACAAAGCCACTGCGTTCAGAACTTTCTCACCCACCTGTTGGGCAATGAAGCACGTTTGGGCAAAATGGCCAGCATTAAAAGAATCCTGCGCCCAGCAGAGGTCATCCTTGGCCTGTTTGAACCAATCCATCGCGCGGTTCTGAGCCATCTAATCACCTGATGTTCAGTGTAAGAGTTTGGTATCAAGAAGGCAAGACTACAGCAATTCGATGCGGGCAAAGATGTAATCAAGGCTTTCCTCTTTGAGGAGTACTCGAAAATAGGGGGTGTCCTTCAAAGGAACGATTACGGTATCCTGCGCATCTAGATGATGCTTTCCTCGCTCCACATCCACCCAGTGCACCAAACGGATATTCCCATCCACGATCTCTATGCAGGTAATGCCCCCTTTGCCCGTGGCGGAACCCGAATTGAACACTGAGGGGACCATGAAGTGACTTTCGTAGATGCTTCCCCGCATGGCTTCTTCAGGACTCGATTCAAGAAGAGCAAGAAGCTTTTCTTTTGCCTTCTGAACCTCTTTAGCAATCTGCGTCTTTTCTTTACTTTCGGCCCGGGGATATCGGCGGCAAAGCTCTTCGATCTGGAACTTTAATACATCAACTTTGGACAAGGACTCGAACAAGGGCCGATGGGTGTGTCCGATGATGGAAAGAATCTTTCTTGCAGTGGAATACTCGTAGATCTTTTGCTCAGTCTTGAACTTCTTCTTATTGTTCTTCGCTACCGAACCGTTCATGATTCCCAAGGGACGGGCTAGGTACCGTACAATGTATCCAAAGACCCGGTTCAAACGGGTATAGACAGGCGAAATTTGATGACCGTGAAAGACGAAGATATTCTTCCCATGGTAACGGAGACGGAAGGCTTCGTGCACCTCCCGTCCCTTTCTCCCCGGACGAAGGGCTAGGAGTTCATCATGGTTTCCCCAGAGTTGCACCAGCCTGCCATTCCGGGCGAACTCGTCGAAGAGGAGGAACGCTGGTTCCCAAGCTCTACGAACTTGAAACGGAAGGAACTTTTGGTATTCTTCAATATCCCCATTCAAAATCAAGAGGAACTGATTGGGAAAGTAGTACTCCCTTAGAGCAGTAAGAAAAAGACCGGCATTTTCTTTAAAATCGTCTTTGCTCCCTCCATCTCCCATGTGCAGATCACTGAACACTACCACCCGGTCTTGGGCGGTTATTTCGCGCGCAGGTGCGGTATCGAACAAGTCGTCCAAGTACTCTTCGATATGTGTATCTATTCCCGTCATTGAAAGATCTATACTTCTCCTTTGTTAAGAATGTATGAAAAAGAAGAAGTCTCGCCAACTTATCACGTACCAAAAAAGTTTGGAGAAGATTTGACTTCCTTTGATATTTGACCTAAATTTTAACTGTAATCCATCCTTCCAGGAGGTTTCTATGGGTGAAAAGAAACTCTACAAGAAGGAAAGCAAGAAGCCGCCGCAGAAATCCATCAAAGAAAAGCGAAGGGAAAAGAAGGAAAAACACAAACAGCAGTCCAACGTGCCGAATACTTGATCGACAGGAACACCCATAGGGGAGCAGAGGGCTCCCCTCTTTTTTATTCTTCCGCATTTACTCTTCTGAGACAAGCATGTGTTCCTTGAGGATTTCTTCCGGTATCTCGGGGCGTTGAAGTAGGATTTCCGGATTCTCCACGAACTGTTTGAACATCTCAATGGCTTTTGCTGCGTAGAGACCTTCTGAAATACGATCATCGAAAGTATATTTCATCGTAAGAAGGTCTTCCACCACGAGAGAACCTCCTTCCCCTACGACGAATCCTTTTCGGAGTTTCCCAATCACCGCGAAAATTGAGGCATTACCCCATTCGTATAGATGATGGTAAGGAGCATCGAGACCGACACTCCCTAGATTCGCCACGTATACACTGGTGTACAGAGGATCTAGGCGAATCATTTCAGAAGGGGCGATACCGAAGTAGTCTAGAGCTTTGAATACCCATATTACCAAAGTCAGTAAGGAGCGGGGAAGTTTCGTGAAGAATTCAATTTCGTGATCGCTTTCGTTTCCAGCCATATCCCGGGCCTTCTCTACCTCTCGATTCACCTTCTCGATCACGTCCTCCAATGTATCGAAGGGACTGAAAGTAATCTTCACATTCGTTTCTAGCCCTTCGTCGGTGAGTTGTTTTTTTACGATGAAAGATAGCTGGATGCGATTCCGTTGATAGATCTTCTTTCCTGAGATGAAGCGGTTCATCTGCGGCCTGAAGGCTATAGCTCGTACGATTCCGCATAGAATGACATGGAACAAGGTGAGACGTTTCCCGTTTCCCTTGTTTTCTTTATTGTACTGGCGAATGAACTCTATTGTTTTCTTCATGTGTAGTTCATGGGTAAAGTATACCGCCGATTCATTACGGCCTTTCATCACGTAGGGATTGATCAAGCGAAATGCGGGAAGCCCTTTGATCAGCGTTCCATCGTACCGTTTTCGAATACCCATTTTTTCAGCCTCCGGCCGAAGTATACGGTTCCTGATTAGGAGTGGTCAAGGTGATAGAGAGATAAATAAAGGCGCTGCTTATCCAAATGGACTTCGCAGCACCTCTTCTTGTTTTAGTGATACTACCCGTTCTGACAATATCAAATCCTATGGCTACTATGGTGAATCACCGCCAGACATACTTCTTGAATTTGACTGAAGGGTTCTTGGAAATTTCCTGAGCTGAACCATCGTAATTAGATACTTTCTGCCATCCGAGGTACTCGTGTAATACCCACCATACACCTGTTGCGAATACCCCAGAATTGCAATACACAATGATTTCTTGGTTCGCATTTAAACCGAGTTCCATGACCGCTTCTTCGATAGCACTCTTCGATACGAACTTATCTTCTCCCGTGAAGAACCAGTTGGTAGGAAAAGATAACGCGCTCGGTAGATGTCCAAATTGCGCTACAAAGGCTGGTTTCGAAAGGCCAAAATAATCACTGTAGGGCCGTGCGTCTACTATTACTCCCCCACTCATCGCCTTTAGCACCTCGTTCATAGAAACGACATACTGTTTACGAGCCTTTACTGCATATTTCCCAGCTGGTTTCTTTACCGCATCGGTGCTGATTGCCTTTCCTGCTTTAGTCCACCCTTCGTATCCTTCCGCAAGAACAGCTACATTATCTAAACCAGCGTATGCAAGAGTCCAGGCAACACGGGTAGCAAAATGAAACCTGCTTAGTCCAGAAGACTCTACCACAACCACCCAACTATCGTTGGATATGCCTGAACTATTGATCAAATCCTGGAGATCGTCCACATCTGGGAGTTCGGCAGAAAGCGCTCCTTTGTTCGGGGCCCAGGTTCCATAGAAGCTATTCACAGATCCAGGAATGTGACCCGCTTTATAGTCTTCCGCTTTTCGCACGTCCAACACGATCAGCTTCGGATTGTTCAGGTTAGCTTCCAACCACGCCACATCCACCACCGCAGGGATATCCCGAGCGAAGAGATTTCCGCCCATTATAACCCCCAGCGCCAACATCAATAATAGGATTCTGTTCGTTTTCATCTTTTTCTCCTCTCCTTCTTATAGGATTAAAAAACTTTTATATTCAATTTTTTATCTATACTACAGTATCGAATCAAATAAAACAAGTGGTCAATGTATAAATATTGGATGAATAGCTGGATCAATCAGTGTCCCGTACTCCAAATGGTCATTCGACGTATACGGAGACTGTTATGAGTAGGAGGGCGGGTAGTTACGGGTTGAGGGTAGGGTTGATCATTGAAGGGGGTGAGCGCTTTCTGTGGGAAACTATCGCAAGGGTTCTCAACATAAACGACCTGTTGAACCGTCCAGCTACCCACTAGCGGGATGCACAACCTCTGCAAGCCCTACCAGCTCAGATCCGATAAGCAAGATGATCACTACCATTGGGTAGTACAACTTATGAGCTTATCGGTGGCAACAGATCCACATACTGAACATAGTATCTCCGGTACAAAGAAGGAGATAATCCTGTACACTTCTTAAATACACGGGAAAAGTGGAACTGGTTTTCGAACCCAAACATGAGGGCAATTTCGCCAATCGTCTTATCCGAACTTATCAGGTATCCGGAGGCGGCCTCTATTCGTAGCCGGATCGCGTACTGGAGAGGGGATATATGGAGATGCTGTTGGAAAAGACGGATCAAATACTCCTTACTGATTCCTACCCTCTGGGCAATACTTTCCACGGTCAATTTCTTTCTCGTTCCCCGTCGCATCACTTCAAGAGCCTTTTGCACATGGTGGAATCCACCGCGACTTAGCGGTATAGTTTCTTGCTCCTTCCCATACACCGTATAGAGAAAACTCATCAGTTGATGCACCGCTGCTTTTTTATGGAATAGAGAGGGGGCTCCTCCCAACTGGTGGATCGTTTCGAAGATAAAATGGTAGCGGGAGTTCAATATCAGGGGATTACGAGACCCGGATAGCACGGTATTCAAAACGGACTGTAATTCTTCTTCAGGGTCCACCGCGAACAAAAGAGCATAGTAGGTGATCGGTTGTTTCTGGATATGCTGCGCATCCGGAATGATCGAATGGAACTCATGGGGACCCGTTAGAAATAATGATTCTGACCGGATTGGAAACTTTGACCGATGATTCAGGAAGGATCCGGCGCCTTCAAAAAAGTAATGGAGTTCGTATTCCCCTTCGCCATGGGCATGGTACCGGGAATGCCAAGCCATCCGATCCCCCGTGGCAATCCGATACTCATACACGATGTCCCGTATTTCCATCTGAAGAATGATATCAATTTTAGATATAAAGAATCAAGTTTCTTTATGGTAGTTGTCACACCTGAGACATATAATAACCTCATTCATTAATCAAACAAGGTAGAGGAGGCGCCAATGAAAAGATGGTTAGGTTTGGTTCTCGTTGCAGCCAGTATCCTTGTGCCTGCAATGGGAGGAGGAAAAGCGGAAAGCAAACCTGTGGAGAAGCAAAAAATTTCTCTCTGGCACATTCGGGTGGACAAGGCCATGGGTCCGGTAATTGCAGAATGTGTAGACCGCTTCATGAAAGACAACCCCAATGTGGAAGTGGAAAATGTGGGCAACGAAAATGACCCCTACAAAACGAAACTGAAAGTCGCCATGGGAAGCGGGAATCCTCCCGATGTGTTCCATTCCTGGGGTGGGGGATGGCTGGAAGCGTTCGTGAAAGAAGGATTAGTGGGAGACATCACTGCCGATCTAGACAAGGATGGTTGGAGAAACATGTATTTTCCCGCTTATCTAGACATGATCAAGTTCAATGGGAAGAATTATGGTGTTCCCTCTGAAATGAGTTTTGTTCTAGTATTCTATAATAAAGATATTTATAACAAATTGGGGCTCAAAGTACCTACCACCTGGTCGGAGTTCATCCATAACGTACAGACCATCAAAAAAGCGGGATATATTCCTATAGCCGAAGGGAACAAGAGCAAATGGCCTGGAGCTTTGACATTTATCTACCTATCCCTTCGAATTGGAGGGTATGACGTGTTCCAGAATGCGTACCAGCGAGTTCCAGGGTACACTTTCGAAGATCCTTCGTTTATAAAGGCTGGGAAAATCATCCAGGAACTAGTCGATATGGGAGCTTATCCCGAAGGATTGAATGGAATCAACTACGACACAGGCGGCTCCCGTATGTTAATTTATACAGAGAAAGCGTCCATGATCATTCAAACAGCTGGATTCATTCCTAGCGCGAAGACGGAGGCACCTGAGTTCTATCAGAAAAAGCTCGGCTTCTTCCCCTTTCCCATGGTCGAGGGCGGTAAAGGAGATCCGAGTGACATAGTAGGTGGAGTGAACGCATACTCTATCTCCAGCAAAACCAAGTACCGAGATGCGGCGGTAAAACTCCTGAAATACATTAGCGACAAAACCTATGGTCAAATGATGGCAGACCGGGCTGATCGGCTTTCGCCTGTATTTGGAGTTCAGCTGAAAACACCCGTACAACAGGAAATGTTCAAGATAGCTTCTACTGCAAAACATGTTCAGATCTACTACGACCAATTCCTGCCTCCCGAATTAGGGGAACTCCATAAGGATACCACTCAAGCATTGTTCGGCAAGACTATGACGCCGGAAGAAGCCGCAAAGAAAATGGAAGCTAAGGCAAAAGAGATTTTCGGGAAATAGGCATCCCTTAGGATCCTAGAAACAGACCTCCGGGAAACCAACCGGAGGTCTTCTGTTCAGAGTCGAGTCGATTTTATAATGCTTGTAACGGGATTTCAAAATCATGATAAAAAAGAATAAGCTACGCTACCTTGGAACGGTTTTCTTTTTCCTAGCGCCGGCATTCTTCGTGTACTTCCTGTTCAACGTGTATGGGGTAGCCATGACCTTCTATTACAGCACCCTGAAATGGACTGGTATCGGTACCTCGATGCAACCTATTGGAATACAAAACTTCCTGCGCTTGTTGAATGACCCCATGATCTGGCACTCCCTGAAGAACAACCTTATCCTCGTAATCGTGTCTATCAGTGTCCAGCTACCTTTAGGGCTTACCCTCGCATTGCTTCTGAACAGCAAGATCAGAGGCACGAAATTCCTCCGAACCGTCTACTTTATGCCCATGCTACTTTCTACAGTCGCGACCGGTATTCTCTGGTCCCTCTTCTACGATCCGAACTTTGGGTTGTTGAACTTCTTCCTGGAGCGTGTGGGATTGGCATCCCTGAAAAGTGGATGGTTGGGAAGTGAGAAAACAGCCATGACCGCTGTTCTCATCACCATCTGTTGGCAATACACTCCCTTGTACATGATTCTAATGAAAGCGGGGCTCACGAATATACCAGAAGAACTGTATGAATCCGCGAGGATCGATGGAGCTACCGGAGGAAAGTCTTTCTGGTACATTACCCTACCCCTCATGGCAGACACAATCAAGATTTCGGCCGTCCTTTCTTTAGTGGGTTCACTGAAATATTTCGATCTTACCTATGTAATGACGGGGGGCGGGCCAAACGGGGCTACCGAGCTTATGGCCACTTATATGTATAAAAAGGGTTTTGTAGAATTCAATATGGGGTACGGGAGCGCAATCGCTGCGTTCATGTTCCTGGTTGCCCTCCTTATTACAAGTATCGTGCAGTATAGTACCCGACGAAGATCCTCATAGGAAAAGGAACCTATCTATGGATATAGTGAAAAGAATCCTTTTATATCTACTAGCGGCATTCTTCCTCGTTCTGATGGGATACCCCTTCATATTCGTCCTCTTTACCTCTTTTAAAACCCCCATGGAATACATGGTAAACGTATGGGCCTTTCCTAAGACGATTGCCTTCGAAAATTACGAAAAGGTACTGCAACCGTACTTCCTTCGATACTTCTTGAACAGCATAATCGCTTCTTCCAGTACCGTGGCCATCGTGATCCTGATTGCTTCAATGGCCAGCTATGCGTTTGCCCGGATGCGTTTCCGATGGAGCAACATCCTCTTTATTGTGTTCGTTGCCGGGATGATGATTCCCGTACACACCACCCTCATTCCTATCTATGTGCTGATCAACCGAATTGGGCTTTTCGACACCTTACCAGGTTTGATCGGTCCCTATACCAGCTTCAGTCTGCCCGTAGCGATTTTCATTATGACCGGGTTTTTCAAGGAAGTACCAAGAGAACTAGAGGAAGCTGCCCTTATGGATGGCTGTTCCCACTGGATCATCTTTCGAAAAATCATGTTTCCCCTCTCCACTCCCGCCATCGCAACAGTGGGAATCTACAATTTCCTGCATACATGGAACGAGTTCATCTATGCCCTCGTCCTCATTAATAGCCCTTCCAGAAAAACCCTTCCTCTCGGTATTCGCGAGTTCTACGGCATGGAATCCGTGAACATTCCGGGTGTCATTACTGCTTTACTGGTCGGATCGTTACCCGTACTGCTCTTCTATTTCCTTGCTCAGGAACGGGTGATCAATGGATTGGTTTCCGGAGCCGTGAAAGGATAAGATTTTAACATAACATAAGGAGAAAAGAATGGATCTTCTTCAAGTCAAAGGGAATCGGATCGTTACGAAGGATGGGAACCCCTTCTTTCTTAGGGGAACCTGCATCGGTGGATGGATGAACATGGAAAACTTCATTGACGGGTACCCGGGAACTGAGTCTGGATTACGGGACATCATGTATAAAACCCTCGGCGTATCCAAAGGAGAGTTCTTTTTCGAACGTCTTCTGGATTATTTCTTCGATGTGGATGATTTGAAATTCCTCAAAAAATTGGGGGTTACAGTAGTTCGGCTGCCCCTAAATTACCGTCATTTCGAAGACGACGAACATCCCTTCGAATATAAAGAAAGCGGCTTCGCACGGCTCGACAAAGCCCTATCCCTCTGTGAATCGGTAGGAATCTATGCAATCCTAGATATGCACGCGGTACAGGGGTGGCAGAACGCGCATTGGCATAGCGACAATTCGAGGGGTATCTCCCTGTTCTGGAGGAATCGCCAGTTCCAGGATCGCTTCATTGCCCTTTGGGAAGAACTTGCCCGGCGATACAAGGGTCGAACTGTGGTGGCGGGCTACAATATCATGAACGAACCGTGCTCCAATGTGGCCGATGGAGACTACCCCCACACTTTCTATGGAGCCTATGTCCCAGACTGGGACCGGATGAACCGGATCTACCGACGCACAGTGGAAGCAATCCGAAAGATCGACCCGTCCCATATCATTTTCCTCGAAGGAGATATGTACTCGCATAGTTTCCATGGGTTGGACGCTCCTTTCGCAAACAATCTCGTATACTCCAGCCATAACTACAACGCGGCGGGCTTTGGTCCCGGTCCCTATCCGGGAGAGTTCCATACCCACCGGCCTGATCGGCAGGAGGAAAACGGATACTGGGACAGGAACAAACAGGTAGAAGTGTTTAAAGCGCAGGAAGGAACCAAGTTCTCGGAAAGGCATAACGTGCCTCTCTGGATCGGAGAGTTCGGTTCCCAATACAACGGGCCTGCCGAGGAAGTCCCCTATCGGTTGAAAGCAATGGAAGATCAGATCAATGTGTTCAACCAGTTCGGCGCTCATTGGACCACCTGGACATACAAGGACGTAGGAGTGATGGGACTGGTAACCCTCGATCCAGAATCAGAATACATGGAAATCATTGCCCCCGTGCAGGAGAAGAAGCGGCTTCTGGCTGCGGAAAACTTCACGTATCGATACGCGGTTTCCCCCGCAAAGAAGCTAACAGAAGAATTGGCCACCTTAATCGAACGCACGATTCCCGAGATTCCTATCCACCACACGGCCAACATCCTTTGCCTCAATCAGGCTGCCTTGAGCGGGTACGCTGCAGCCGTGCTTCTACCCTACTATGCTTCCCGGTTTAAAGGGATGAGCGAAGAGCGGATCGATCGCATCGTAAGCTCTTTCGCTTGGAAACACTGCCAGATCAACGAAGGGTTGGCTGAGATCTTTCGAAAGGAGTGCGCCTATGGCAAGAATTAGAAATCCTATCTTGCCCGGATTCCATCCCGATCCTTCGATCCTCCGAGTGGGAGAATGGTATTACCTAGCCAATTCAACATTTGAATGGTTTCCCGGAGTGGAAATTCATAAATCGAGGGATCTGGTGAATTGGGAACCCCTTCCCTCACCTCTTCAACGGACTTCTCAACTGGATATGGAGGGTAATCCCCCTTCGGGGGGAATTTGGGCGCCCTGCCTGAGCTACTCGGACGGCTTATTCTGGTTGATCTACACGGATGTAAAACATTGGACGCCCCGTCCCTTCAAAGACGCGAACAACTATTTAGTTACCTCCCCTACCCCAGAAGGTCCTTGGAGTGAACCCGTATTCCTCAACGCTACGGGATTCGATCCTTCCCTTTTCCATGATGACGACGGGAAAAAGTGGTTGGTTAATATGGAATGGGACTACCGAAGGGAGGGCAAGGAATACTTTTCCGGCATTCTCCTGCAGGAGTTCGATCCAGAACAAAGAAGGCTGATTGGCCCCATTCACAAGATCTTCAAAGGCTCGCCGATCGGAATGACAGAGGGGCCTCACCTCTATAAACGTAACGGATGGTACTACCTCGTAGTGGCAGAAGGAGGAACCCAGTACGAACACGCGGTAACCGTTGCTCGATCGCGGAATATCCTGGGGCCATACGAAGTTCACCCCGCGAATCCCCTTGTCACCTCCCGGGGAAAAAGGGATCTCTACCTTCAGAAGGCTGGACATGGTTCCTGGTGTGACACTCCGGATGGAAGAACCTACATCGCCTTCCTAGTAGGCCGTCCTCTTCCCGGTACGGATCGATGCATTTTAGGGCGAGAAACCGCGCTAGCGGAACTTATATGGAAGAACGATTGGCCCTGGCTTAAAGACGGAGGAAATCTGGCCCCAGAGAGCTTTGAGGCTTCTGCTTCTCTTCAGGAAAAACCTAGGGTGTGTGAATACTCGTTTTCCGATCCCTGGTTTCTCCTAGATTTTAAAACTTTACGGATCCCTTTTAAAGAACCAATGTTCACCATCTCTGAGCGATCGGGATTCCTCAGGATCCGGGGTGGCGAATCCCTCCAGTCCCGACACCAACAGGCTGTCATTGCTCGGCGACAGGAAGAGTTTTCCTTCCGGGCTGAAACAGCCGTAGAGTTCGAACCTACTTCTTTTCACCAGATGGCGGGCCTACTGTATCGGTACGATGAACTGAGTCAATTCTATCTTCGGATTTCCCACGATGAAAAAATTGGGAAATGTCTAGGCTTACTGGTGTTCGAGCGAGGACAGTTCCGTATGCCGTTGGGTGAACGAGAAATCCCCTTGCCCAGAGGACGGGTCCATCTAGCGGTAGAAACCCATTATAAGGATTGCCAGTTCTATTATTCGCTCGATGACTCGAATTGGAAGCCGGTTGGCCCAGTTCTTGACGCTAGCGTGCTCTCCGATGATGCCGCAACCCCACTCGGATTCACCGGAGCAATGGTCGGCATGAGCTGCCAGGATGCCATTAGTAGATCGGCCTACGCTGATTTCGCATACTTTCGCTACAGGAGGTTATCATGAAACCCTTTATCGGTAACAAAGAATATTTTCCTAAAATAAAGAAAATTCCCTATGAGGGACCGGAATCCAGGAATCCCCTCGCGTTCAAGTACTACGACGCCACAAA
>OGCI01001822.1_pt1 | contig 16206 bp, 20 predicted proteins | sample 1570021 | NCBI WGS metagenome assembly OGCI01 (sample SAMN06264664, study PRJEB24512) | hot springs metagenome | isolation source: Hot spring water | place: South Africa: Tshipise | collected 2015-06-21 | reverse complement strand
AAATTATTTCAATTCTTCTACTTCTTTTTTGTACACATTTAACTTTAACTCTACTTCCTTCACTTTTGACTCTACTTGTTTTACATAATTATCAAACTCTTCTTTTGCTTTCTTTAATAGTAAAACTAAATTATCTTTTTCTTTAATTAATGTTTCATTATCATTTTGTAATTGTTTATTTTCTTTTTCCAAATCTTTTATTTTACTTTGTAAAGTAGCTACTTTATCCGATAACTCTTTATTCTTTTGTTTTTGACTTTCTAATTCTTCGCTCATATAAACTATTTTTCTTTCTTTAGCTTCTAATTCATTTTCTTTAAAATTTAATAAAATAATATAATAAAAAGAAAAAATCATACAAAAAATGACCCCTATTTTTAATTTCTTATCGTCATTCATTTCTATACCCCCTACACCTAAATAAAAATTAGGTATTGGTATCAATACCTAATTTAATAGCGTGTATCCATATATACATCATTACGCCCATATAATCTAGAAGGAACATACCCATTTTTGTACATTTTTATGATCTTCCTCGCCTCATTAATTAGATCCCTTTCAGAAATTTTCTTTCCATTTATACTGTACTTTTTTGACGAAAAATATGAGAACTTCACATCATCAAATATTAAATCCCCACTAGGATCAATCCCTACAATTACCTCTAAACATAACGGAGTATAAATCAATGCCGTCCCATTCGATAAATTACCCATGAAATAATACTCGATTATGTCATTCCCCACCTGCTGATAATGTAACGACGGTTTTAATTTTTTACTTAATAATTCATAGATGTAAAATACATACATTTCCTTTTTGTTACCCATGATGAACCCCCCTTTGCTGTTACCTATTTTATTTTATAATCATTTCTTTTACAATTAAAAATATGTCCTTATTTTTAATTTATAAATCCTATTTTTTATAAATAAAAAGATACTGTTTATAAACAGTATCTTATCACTTTTTTAACAACTCCCTTGTTATATTCAACGTATTTTTATCTAAATCCATATAGTAAATACCCTTTATCTTCATACCCTTACCATGTAATGTTACGTTCTTTATCTTATTTATTTCTGTTATATAACCCATATATTCACCTATGTCTATCAAAGAAAAATCTGTTTTTACAAATTTCTTGTAACTATTATACAAAGGAATGATATTTTTTATTCCTTCTACTGTTAATACTTTGTTCACTACACCTAATATGACTTGCTTCTGCCTATCATTCCTACCTACATCGCCCCTTCTATCTTGTTTACGCATCCTTACATACGCTAAAGCTTCATCACCGTTTAATGCTTGTGTTCCTTCAGTAAATGTTATAATTTCTCCATGAATTCCTTTTTCAGAAAAAGAAAAAGGTACATTTACTTCTACACCACCTATACTGTCTATAACTTTAATGAAATTTGAAAAGTTAATTATTGCATAATTATCTATCTTAACCCCTAATAAATGACTTACCGTTTCTTTTAATGAATCTACCCCACCATATGCATATGAATGGTTTATCTTATCGTACTTTCCTTTTTTCTTAATGAATACATATGAATCTCGTGGAATACTCACTAAATAAGAACCGTTTTTAGATAACGATAACAATAAAATCGTGTCCGAACGACCAGAAAAATCATCAGAACGAGAATCTACACCAATTAATAATATATTTTTCCTACCTTCTATTTCTGTTATATTGTTACTAGTTATACCCTTATTTATAATTTCTATGTCAACATTCTCTTGATTTTGAGGTAAATCACCAACTTCTTTTACTACTTCTTCACTATCATTATCCTCTTTATTTATACGTTCTCGACTTTCTTGTAAACTTTGATAGTTAGCCACAACATTTGCCGATATATTCGCTCCCTCTTCGAACTTTTTTAACGCTAGTACATTTTCATGTATAATTACCCCTAAACCTAATGCTTGTAATAATAACCCAACCACAACCCCTACGATTACCCACTTATTCATTAGAATCACCTTCGTTGTTACTTGCTTTATCTTCTTCACTTGTCCCATTATCATTCGAGATGTTTTCTTTTTCTGTACTATCTTTTATTTTATCTATATCGTTGTTATTTTCAATTGAAACTTTTACTAACTCAAATTTCACTACTTTTAACTTACCATTATCATTTAAAGTTATTTCAAATACCCCTTCACCAAATTTACTTACATCTATTTTTACATCTTTCGTAAAAGTTAATCCACTCGTTAAATTCGTTAATTTATACCCTTCTGGTATGTTTGTAAAAGAAAGCGTCCCCTCTTTCTTTACATCCTGTACTTCTTGTTGAATAACAATGTTTTTAACTACTTCTTCTTTTATTATCGTTACTTTCTTTTCAATAGGTATTTGTACTTTTATATACTTATCTAAAAGAAGTATATTATTCATTTCTTTATTTTCCCTATCATATACTTTTAAAGGAACTTCCACTACTGAAGTCTTTTTTAAATCAGAAACATCTACTACCCCTTTCACTACCCCTATGTTTGCTAACATCTCTTGTGTTCCTTTCACTTTTACCTCATCTTGAAGTAAAACAGGAACAGACACAATGTAATTTTTATCTATCTTCTCTACCCCTTCTAGTTCTATAATCGGCTTAAACCTTACTATTTGTTGCTCTACTAATTTTACATCAATTACTTTAGGGTATATTTCTACTTCTAACTTATCATCTACCCCTTCATACTGTACTTTTTCATTGTAAATACCCACTGGTTTACCCCTTAAATCAATGTAAAATTTAGGCTTCCCAGACCATTTTTGTACATTAATTAACCCTTTATCCCCTTTGATTACCGCATACACATCGCTAACAAAAGGAATAACTTCATAATTTTCTTTATCGTATAAATACTCTACATCAATATTGTTTATGACATAGACTCCTTTGGTTGAAAATAACCCATCCGTTACATTACTAGTCACATTTTTTGTATCTTGTTGATTATAAACAAACATCGTTATCGTTAAAATAAAAGAAAGAAACATCACTTTTACTTTGTCATTCAATATCATCTACCCCATCTTCTTTATTTCTTCTACTTGCTTCATATACACATATCTATTTAAATCCCCTTCATATTTCGTTATAATTGCTCCATACCCATACTTATCTCCTAAATTTTCTCTACGAACTACCTTTATATACAACTTGAGTAAACAAGTATCCCTAAAAATAAACTGAATATACTCCCCTACTTCTATTAATCTAGTCGAAACAAAACCTACCCCTAAAATACTTAAATCCTTTATATAAAAATCATTTATTTTTACCCCATTAAGAAAACTTGCTTGCTCCGCTTCTTTCCCTATACAAACCCGATATGCCTCCCTTCGATTAAAATATTCTCCTTGAAAGGACACATCAAACTCATAAAAAATACCTACGTTTTTATCTACTTTCTTCGTTGTAGAAAATACCCTAAACCGAAATACTTTTTTCATTTTGATATGCCTAATATATAAATTATCCGTTTCTTTTATATCCCTTACTTCACCAGCTTTTTCAAAAACAATACCTATATCTAGTTTATTATTTTTTATATCTAGTAACTTACCCTTCAATGTGAATAACTTACCACCTCGTTCTATGTCTATATACAAGTCTGCCCCTGCTGTTAATTCATTGATGTTCATAATAAACCTCCATATTAATTTTTTGACTCTAATGCTTTCTTATTCGCATGTAATAATTCCGTTGGGAATGGATGTCTTACAGACGATTTATACTCTTCTTTAGACCTTGTCTTACCCAAACGTTTATCCGCTTCTATAATAATATTTCCATACTTAAAAATCTTTTTGAATACTTTCTTCTCTTCTTCATTTAAACTCTCTAAATCAACATATAACTTACCCCAACTATATGTGTGTATCCGAATGTGACAATTGACACATACAGTTACTAGATTTTCTGGTATATCTAACCCACCTTGCGATACTTCTACAATATGATGCACCGCTAAAATAGGTAAATTTTGCTCTCCTCCTACCCCACAACATTGACAAGAAAAGTTGTCCCTCACTAATACCGACTGCCTTAATGCAGGATCTAATGGTCTACGGTTATCTACATCTTGCTTAATTTCAGAAATATCCCTTACTTCATCCGATCTATCCATACTTTCTAAATCTAAATTATCAATATCGATATCCTTCAAATCTAGTAATTCTTTTACAGCATCTTCGTTTAACATTTGTTCTTCCGAAACTTCTTCATCAGAAGAAATACCCTCGACTACTGTTTTATCCTCTTTTTGTAATCTATTTTCTTTCCTACGCTCGTTATTTAATTTTTTGTACGCACCATCTATTGTCAATTCGCCTGTAATCAATTTATCTTTTATCTCATAATAATCTTCATCTGCTAACATAATATCTTTCATTTTCATTGCATCACCAGAATTCATACCCAATAGAAACTCAATCATGGATGGTGTTAATCCATCTACCTCTTCTAACACCTGCAATTGTTCCCATAACTCCTTATTAGAAAACTTTTGTGAACGGTTTAATACTAAAGATAATACATTTGCTTTTTTCTTTCCTTCTACTTTATCTTCAAAGTCCCATATTACCGCATTTACTTCCTTTATACCATTCCTTAATGCACTATATACCCTTCGTAATCCGTCTAACAATAAATAAGAATTTTCATCCTCTAATTGTAATACATGTATAGGACTCACTACCCCATATTCCCCAACTAACCCTGTTAAACCTATAATCGTATCTTTACGTGACGATTTCTTTAAGTTTGAAATAACAATGTCTTCTACATTAATTACCCCATTTTTTAGTTTTATTTTGGACGACACTTTTAACATTGTGTTTAATTCCATCTCATCATACGTTAATAACTCATTTTTATCTTTTGCTAATTCATTATTCACCACAATAACACCCCTTACTTTTGTTTTCTATATAATATATTTTTCTTTCTATGAATTTTTTTAAGATTCACTTTTATTATCCAAAATATCAAAAAAAAAAATAACAAGCAAATGCTTGTTATAACAGTAATCGAATACCCCATGCAATTAATAATACCCCTATGCCCTTCTCGATAAGATGATACCATTTCTTTTTCTTTAAAGATACCCCCCATACGACATACGCATACGCTAGAACGATATAAACTACCCCATGCACAAACCCATATATAAACCCATATACCCAACCAATACTCGACATCGAGATAATCGATAACACTAATACCCATATCGCTGTCGCACAAGGCGTGGAAAATACCCCACACCATAGCCCAAACAAAAATGCACTTTTCTTACTAAACGAAAACTTGATATGAAATGTATCCCATATTCGTAATAACCCTAAAAAATGTAACCCTATGACCCATAACAATATCGCTAACACATAACTATACCAACTCCCAAATACATACCCTTGCAGAAAAATACCTATTCGACTAACTAAAATCCCAACGAATCCTACCGATATCATAAAACCAACGCTGTAAAAAATAGAAACTTTCCAATCTTTCTTCTTATCCTTACTCAATACCCCTATGACTATCGGTAACATCGATACACAACATGGGGAAAATACAGATAACACCCCACCTACTATCACTAATAACAACGGATACCCTTGTAATTCTACTAGCATTACTCTACATCCACTCCCATGTCTTTTAATACAACTATCAATTCTTCTTCTGTAAACGCCCCTTCGTGTACCGTTAAATCTATCTTATCCGAATTTTCTTTCGAGTAACCCCTAAACCCAATTATCCCTAATTTTGATGGGTCATAAGGACTACCGTCTTTGTTAAAAAATAATTGTGTTGGAATTGCACGAATAGGTAATTTACTAACTAAATCTTTATGTTCATCTGCATCAATAATTTTAATAATCACTTGGTCTTTGTATTTTTCATATGTTTGTTCTAATATAGGATTAAAAGTCTTACAAGGAATACACCAAGAAGCTGTAAAATCAATAATGACAGGTTTTCCTTTTCCTAATAAATAAGAAAAATCATCCCCTTTTAATTCATAAATACCACCTGCTTCTTTGACAGAAATTTTAATTTCGTTCGACTGCTTATAATACTTATACCCCACTACCCCTAACAATAAACAAACTAAAATAGATACACCTATCCAATTCTTCTTTATCACCCTACACATCCACCTTTACTAGATTTTTGATTTTTATTCACCCACATATAAAAACCATTTTCATAAATAAAATCATACCCACTAGGAGATATGCTAGAAAGATAATGTACTAATTCAGTATCCCATAACATGTACGCTTTATGGTAATTTACACGTAATAACCCATTTTTCCATGCCACATACATACTGAAACAATATGTAATATCTTTATTCATAGTAATTATTTTCTCTATTTTCTTTTTATATTCATTACCTATATTAAATGTTTCAAATAAATCATAACATTTTAATACTAATTCAACCACATTGTTATTGTCATGAAAAAAGAAACCGTTATTTTTCTTTATACAGGTTTCTAAAGAGTAAAACATATTTATCCCCTCTTTTTATTTTTCTTTGTTTTCTTTATACCCTAAACCTTACTTGTTTTTATACCTAAAATATTGTCACTTTTATTTTTTATTTCGTTTACTTTTGTTTCATCCGTTGTAATTACCCTATATACTTTATTTTTGTATTCAAATATTATTTCGTAACTTATTTCATCTTCTATTACTACATTTTTCTTTGGAACTAACCCTACCCATTTTACTTTCTTTAGTTTTGACCTAATTTCTTCTAACTTTTTTTCTAAATTTTCTTCGCTTACATTTGTTATCCCATAGTGCTTCCCACATACCATACCCAACCCATAATATAAAGACACTTTATTTGTTATTTTCCTGCCACAATGTAAACAAGTCGAAGAAGGTGTTGGCTTTCCTTCTACTTCTATATAATAACACTTTTCTGTTTCTTTTTTAATCACACCATACATCATTTTTAATGGGATTGGAATACCCTTATTAAACTTATCGTGAAAATCATTTCTCGATAATAACCAATTATCAAATGTAAACTTCACTATACCACCTCCTTTATTTATTATATCATTTTTTCTTTTTCTTACATAACATTATCATTAAAATCACCTATATACATCAATACATTATAGGAACTATGTGAAATGAATACCCCCTTACAAACAAAAAAGAACGACTATATAGTCGTTCTTTTTCATCTATCGTTATGGGGTGGTATGTTGCCTACTTATACTATACCACATAACGTATGAAAATACAACCCTTTTTTCTCTTTTTCTACACTTTTCGACAAATTATAATTTCCTTTATTTGTAATTATTGTATTTTCTTGAGTAAATAGTCGATGTGCGGACGATACCCCTTTTGTGCCGCTTCATCTACCGTATTAAAGAAATCATCTACTAGCCCAAACTCCGCTTTAGGTAATTGTGATTCATAACAATAATATTTTATCCCATCTTTTACAAAACCTAATACCCTCTTTTTCTTGTATATCGTATAACCCCCTACACTAGACGCTTCTAACTTATCTGTCTTTAAAAAATCTATACCCCCTACCGATATAAATAACGATGGCTTCGATAAACTGTTTACCCCTTGCATCGTTTGACTTGAAGGAATATAAATAAATTTGTTATCTAACTTATTATATAATACATTCCTTCGTGCTATACTTGCATTAATTGCATTTGTTACTAACCTACTTACCTCTTTATTAATCGTCTCCCTATCTACAAATACCCCTTCTACCGCTAAATCTGCAAAATCTTTACCATATTTTATCTCTATATCCGAACCGTTTTTCTTTGCCATTGACCAAAACTCTGTTGATAAATTATAGGCTACATATTTCGTAGGGCTACTAGAGGGATACCCTATCGCAAACGGTCTTTTTAACCCCCATCTTAACTCGTACTCACCACCTTTTTCCACTAAACTTGGTGTATCTACTTCCACTAAATCCGCTACATAAAATCCATCGTTATTTACTAACACAGCTACTTTAATATAGTTGTCTAACATCTTCATATTTTCATCAGAAATAGACATATCGTATGACATTAAGAAAATACTTTTAAACGTTTCTAACGTGTTAGTAGGTGTTAAATTTACACTCTCTAAATCTTTATACGAAATACCCAAGTTATCCCCTAATAACGCCTGCATGAACGCCCCTTCTGTCGCATAGTCTACTACATATTTTAACCGTAATTCTTCAAATTGTTTTTTATTTATACTTATATCATTGTAAATGACTAACATCATAAATCCCAACATCAATGACCCGAAAAAATTAAATAATGTCGACCATACCCCCATCTATTACACCTACCTTACCGAACCTGCTAAACTAAATTGATTTTTACCCATATCTATCCGTAATAATGACCATAATAACCTCTTTGTCGTGGAAACCCCTACTTCCTTTACCGTTACTTTTACCACATCCCCTGTATTCAACGAACCTACATTACTATCTGCAATATATACGGTACGAACAATACCCCCATCGTTAACAGAAGCCCTTACATACCGCTTTACTTTTACATCATACGTCCCACCCGATGAGTTTACTGCTATATACAAATCATCTAAATCTTGATCCGTTATCGAAGCCTTATCTGTTACCCTATCGATAAATGCTACTACTTCGTTTAATACAATACGATCTGTTACCATTTCATCCCTAACATATACCCATGTTAACGGAGCAACTACTAACATTAAAAACACTAACGCAATCGTTACTACCTTATTTACATAGTCTAACAAATAATCACTTCCTTTCTATATAGTAATAGTCATCACTAGAAGAATCTGTACTACCATAACTGTATTTTATTTCGTATCGCCCTAATAACGTAGGATCGCTACCCTTTAATTGATTATATACTTGTACTCCAAATGGTATTAAATCCTCCCGATACGAAGGAAATACATCTTGTTCGTAACTATACACCTTGTATTTTCTAGGGAAAGGCATGTTATTGTCTTGCACCTGTGTAAGAAGAATAACCTCAAACCCACTTAAACTATCATCATAACTATTATTATCAATATAATTATTTTCTAATTGCACAGATTTATCACTTATAAAATGCTTTATCTCATCTATATCCCTTGTCATACTAAACACAAACCCAAACCCTATGGATAAACATATACCCCCTATTATTAAAAATAATAAAATATCTAATATACCCTCTGTTAAATCACGCATACCCATCACCAACCTGTTACTAAATTATATTCTGACTTTAATGTATAAAACCCTGTCTTATTAGGACATGTACAAGCCCCTACTTTCCATGAACAATCCCTTTTATGAATGAACGCAATATACCCACCAACCGAAGCTTCTATAATTTGTAATTGTACCCTTCCTTTTAAGTTATTCTTTAAATCAGATCCTTGTGTTAATAAATATCTTATTTCCCCTGTATCCCCATTCGCAGAAGCAATAATTACTTTTTCATATGTCGTTAATATATTATAAGCTGTTACCGTAGGCATTTCATTATCTGTATCCGATTTTGCTAACGATTTTACATAGTCATCATATATATTTACTTTTACTTCATAAATAGAACCTGTCGTTTCTTCTTTGATATTATTACCCATATATACTACTCCTACTATCACACTTATCACTGCGGCTAAAGATACTAATGTTATTGCTAACTCCGTTGCTACCGATAAATCTCGCTCCATACACTATCACTCCTTAATACTTTGTCAACCATACACAATATTTCTTTACTAACTACACGCTTTTCTCTCGTACAATCTATAACAAACCAATTGTCAGAAACCATACTTTTATACTTATTGTAAACTTCCGTTAAAAATTGAATATCTTCTTCAAATCTATCATTATACCCAAATTTACCCCTTCTTTGTATTGAAACACTTGGCGGTATATCCATGAAAAATACATAATCTGGTAATGGTAACAAAGATAATAAATCAATATTTATTACCTTCCCATACGCCACTTGCGTATGAATATACCGATCAATAACAATAACCACGTTTGGATTATTACTTATACTTTTGTACTTTTTCATTACATCATATTTATTTATAAATTGTAAATAATCCCAAGTGTCATCGTCTACATCTATTTTCTTATCTAAATAATCTCGAATTAATTTTCCACTAAAACTTTCATAGTTAGGGAAACTTAAATGATGAACATCATACCCCTTGTTTTTTAGATGTTCTACTACTTTCTTTGTATGTGTATGTTTACCACTCTTATCTAATCCTTCAAATGCTATAATCATTTATATACCTCCTATTGTAATTTTGTAAAACGAAAACCTTTTACTTCTCCTGTATCACTATTATAAATCAACTCTGCTTTAAAATACTTATCCAAATCATCATAAAACATATTTCTTAACCTTTTATCATCCCATTTACTATCACTATCTGTTGTTAACAACGTTTCATATACCCCTGTGTTATATACTACTTCTATATACATATTATATAATTTATAATATTTCTTTACCGTTATTAATACTTCATCCCCTATTAATGTCGCATTATCATACTTTGCAAGTTCTCGATAATGTAATAGTTCTTGTTGAATATTCTTTTTATCTTCCCCTATTAATTGCAATGCCCTACCCTCTAACGAAAAGAAAAATACTAACACTAAAAGTGTTGTGTACGCTACTAATGTCAACCCTAATAAAGCACTTTCTCTTATCTCATTACCCATTACAACCACCTACTGTTCAAAAAATAAAATCGCTGTTACTACCCCATCCCCACTTGACGTGTAAGATGAAGGAATAGTCGCTAAATCCGCATAACCATAAATTAATACCGCCTTGTACTTTTTATTAGGATTATTAAAAAATGTCATTAACTCTGATACAGTTAGTGGAGTTCCACTAGGATTCCTAGCCTTGTACTTATCCATATAATATATCAATGAACCAGATGTGTTTTTTACCCCTATACGCACATCTGTATCATAATAATCTCTTATCGCTGAAATCACGTCTTCTCTTAAAACTATTGTATTATTATACTTACTAAATTCTAGCTGATTAGCCATCGATGTCTTATAATACATATTCGTATTATACGAATTTGCATAGTCCGAACGAATATTTAACAAAGTCGCTATGAACAAAAATAAAGAAGAAATTAATATCATACCCAACGCTATATACGTTAAATCCCTAATTTCAGACGAAAACACATAACCTACCCCCTTTATTTAATTTATTTTTATGTCTTATACAATTTCTACTATTTCTATAAATCTATAATACATTCTACAAAAACAAAACGAGGGGAATACCCTCGTTTTGTTTTATACATTTATACCCCTATTATAGTTGACGACAAACAATACCCATGATTGCACCAGAGCTATCTTTCAAAAGATTTGCTTGGAACTTCGTATTTGAAGGAATGAACTCTGCATTGCCAGATTTATATACCCCACCTGTTGCATTATCATACAATACGTTTCCACTTGCATCTATTGCAAAACCAAATGGTGCAATAAATACTCCATTTTTTAAAGTGATAGTCGGACCCGATACAGATGCAGGCGTTGGTGCGTTTGTCCCACCCGCTACCGTTGAACCAACCGCTCCTGTTGCGTTTGTCGATAAAATTGCATTATAGTTCAAATATGCATAGTTTGTATCGCGAGCAAAATATGCTCCGTTCGGACGGTCTGACGCAGGCGCAATTTTTTGTCCACCAGCAATTGCTTTCGTATTGACAAGAACAGCAATCGGTTTACCTTCAAATTGTTTAATCGCAGAAACTACTTTTGTTCCTGTAATGACTTGTTGGTCATACTCTAAAAATACTTGAGCATTGACCGTATTTAAACTATCTTGCATTTGGACAGTACCATCGTTCGCCACGTTCTTTGTCAACGAGTAAATGGCGAAACCTGCCCCAATTAATGTCGCTAATACTAACAAACCAATACCTATCCATGCACCAATGGAAATATCCCTCTCCATTTATCCTCATCTCCTATCTTTTTTATTTTATATTTTTAAAATATAATAGAAATAATTTCATTCTTGATTTTTCTTTTACTTATGATCCTCTATCCATAGCAATCATTTAACCCCACCCCTTTACCTGTTTTACACTTAATATAATTCCATTTCGTACCCAAAAAAATTAATGAAATATACTTTTCAAGAAATATCATAAAAATTATTTAAATTATCCTAAAAAAAATAACCTGTTTTACAACAGGTTATTTTTACATAATGTTAGATAACGATTTTGTAAACTCATGATAACCTAATACTCCTATCGGAATTAAGAAACTTCCTAAAATAAGTCCTCCTAAAGGGACTAACGCTAAAAATCCACATATTGTACGCTTTTTATCAATAGATTGCATCACAGCCATATTTCTTAATTTCATAATGTGTTCACGCTCGATTACTAAATCACTAAATGCTTCCCTTAACGATAAATCATTTATTGTCAATTTTAATTTACCCAAAAACCGCTTAAACGGTACTATCGTTGTTTGTGTTTGTAACCACTCAATAATCATTTCAGGATCAGAAGCATACCCTTGATACGCATATAAAAACATGTCTTTATGAACCCTAGAATGTTGAGATAACTGATTTAACAACTCTAACGTATCAATATTTGTGTTCATTAAAATTGATACTAATGTCTGTATTTGCAGGAAATCATCTTCCTCTTCCGTCTTGACAAACATACCCCTTACTTTTATCGCCATATTAGGTAAAAACCATGCCAATACCCCTACCAAGAAAATTAACCATACATACCACCACTTGAAATATAAATTATCTAATGCCTCTTTTTTCGATTTTAACCTGTTTATCTGGTCTACCGTTTGGAAATCCGATAAACTAGGCATGTATTGTAAAATCAATGCCTTTAATGCATCGTCATTTGCATACTTTTCAGGATTCGTTAAATAAATTCTGTCTAACTCCTGTATCTTTTCTTTTTCAAACTTTTCCATCTCACCTGTATCCGATAAAGATAATTGTTGTGTACTCGTCCATAAAAAGTTTTCTACTAGATTTAACGTAGAAAACGTCACCACTACCCCAAATATAATCCCAAATACTCCAAATATAAACTTTTTTGCATAAAACTCTTCTAAATCCATACGAGATAATGCTTTTTTCAATTTATAGTGTAACCTCATCTTCCGCTTTCCTTTTGGTACTAACGTTAAAATAAACTTTTTAAACCCTTTTCGTTCTAACAAAAATCGTACCCATTTTGAACGATCATCTTCTTTGTACGGAATATTTGAGTTCGCCCTCGAAATAATAATGTATATAATAATCGATAATACTAATGTCAATACTTTGAAGAAATACCCTAATGGACTGTTATATACTAGTGCTGTGCCGGGAATAACATTCACAAAGAAGTTCTCAACAAGTCCTACTCCGAAAAGAGGTGCTAATGGTAGATACTCAATAAAACCAAATTTTTTCTTACGGTAAAGTATCTTTTCTACTTCTGCATTCAAATCACCTAGCATAGTTGTCAAAGACTGCATAAAATTTGACTGCCCATGTTCATCTCTTTCATCACCAAAGTTATTAATTTGATAACATATAGCCGCAAATGTCTGTATAGGTCTAAACGGATTCGACTCGCAAAACTCCTGTAACTTTAAATCCCCATTTACAGAAGTCAACATACTTAAAATATCATCTTTTACTTTCTTTAACATATCGTGTACTTCTGCCTTTTCTATTGCTTCTACTACACTATCCGTACTCATATACTCCTGCCTAACCGTACTTAACATGTTACCAAAATGATAAAGAACTAACGATTGTAACCAATCTAATCGCTTATCAACGAAAACAGTAATAAAAAATACAACAAATGCTAATGCAATTAAAACCGAAATCATGTCGTTAAATACAAAAAATACAATCGCTAATATTACCCCTCCTAGACCCCACGAAATGAGTAAATATTGAGAAGCGAGTAAACTCGCTTCCTCACGCTTATATATTGATAAGTTCATTAACTTCTTTTCTAACGAACGTAAATAAAATTGTGTAATAAAATTACGAGAGAAAAATCGATACAACATTAAATTCAATTTCTTTGTTCTTGCTTCTACTGTCTTTTTTGACCCACTTAAAAACCACGAAAGAAAACCACCAAGTAACACTAATACCCCTATGACAAAATATATCATACATCCACCTCACCATCGAAGAACTCAAGGAAGAACATCATATCTTCTACTTCTTGTTCTTGACGTTTAATCAATTCTTCTTCTGTTATTTCTATTTCACCTTCACCATTTTCATCTTGTTTTGACTCTTTTACAGAAGATTCTATTCCTTCTAACATATCGTTTACACGATTATAAAAACTGCTCGTATCATATGTTTCTTCTACTATTGTGTTTACTAATAATTGTTTGTAATCCTCATCCAATGAATTTAACATGACACCATCTTCTATCTCTAACCCTGCTTTTTCTTCTTTTACCTTATTTACTACATTCTTTGGTAATTCATTTTTAGAGTAATACGTTAGTAAGCCCTCAAATACTTCGTCTACTTCCCCTTCTTCTAAATCTGTACGTTTACCAAACTCTTTATAAATAAATTTATCAAATTCTACCCTATAATCATCTTCTAAATTACCCCTCAAGAACGACTCTAGTTCTTTGCTTAATCTCCCTACTACATAGTAACGTTTTTCTTTCTTGTCATACCTTAATATATCCCTAGTGATAAACGACACCCTATCCGTTTTCCTTGTAAAATACTCATGAAATAATTTACCGAAACTACCCATCGGATCATTAGGGTCAAATTCTGGATAAGGAACACCTTCTTCTAAAGGAATAATCTCTGTAATCCGTTCAATAAAACGATCCCCATTAGGTGTATAATCCAAATGGATATCTACTTTTACTACCTCTAATACTTGCCTTTCTGCTGTTTCCATGTTTGAAAATCCACCAGCATTTACTAGCGAGTTCCGTAATGTAAATACTAATTTCTTTGCTGTATTTGCATGGTGAGAAAAAATCGTAAATAATGACGCTGTCATACCCATTTGTATCATACGAGCCGCAACTTCATCCGTAGCAACCTCACCTACAATCGATACAGCCGCATCAGATTTCTTTAATGCGTCTTGTAACTCCGTAGCCGTTACCGTATTTGTTTCTTGTACCGATAAGATATTTCGTGTAGGATATATCTCACGCAAATATAATTCAGGAGCCATCTCCAAAATTCGTATCGTAAAACGAGGGTCAATATAACGAATAATGGAGGACATTAATGTCGTTTTACCAGAACCTTGTCGACCCGTCACCGCACATGTGATTTGACCACGCATCAAAAACTCAATTAACTTTATAGGTAAATGTCCATTCTTTACCCCTTTTTTGATGATTAATCTTTCTGGCGATGGATCTGATATCGTAAATTTACGAACAAATACCGCCCAATACTCCGAAGCAGGCGGACGTAACGCCAAAATACGAGATTTATCATACATGGTGTTTACTAAATACCCACGCTTTGCTGTCAATGCACCGGGATTGTTATATCTGATAAGTAAGTTGATAACCCTTTTTAATTCTTCTTCACTACCAAAGTCCATAAATCGAAAATGAATGTATGTCCCTTTGTAATATACCCACACCGACTTGGACGCTTTAAAACTACCTTCTTTGTACGATTTTAAATTCGATAAAATTGAACCCGATGTTCCACAGTTGAAACCGTTTATGTCCATTTCACGAAGCGTATCGACTATACCAAACCCCTTGTATAATTGATACACAAGAACCGCTAACACATCTATTTTTTCATCGTCCGTTAATTTAAAATTCTCACAATCATACATATACCTTAAATCTTCAGATGTCACATAAAACGCTTTTTCATGCTCATCAATCGCATTTGTCGCAGGTCTAGGCTTATGAAACCCATACTTTTCTAATAAATACCCCAACGCCTTATTCCCATGTGTTTTCTTTAACTTGTACATTAAAATTTCAAACATGACATGATCCGAAGGACGCATTCCATCTATTAATCCTAATAACTCTGACACCTTTTCTATTGGTACTTTCTTTTCTATAAAACCCCTAATTAATTCGATAACCATAATTTTAGCATCA
>OGCI01001821.1_pt1 | contig 16220 bp, 21 predicted proteins | sample 1570021 | NCBI WGS metagenome assembly OGCI01 (sample SAMN06264664, study PRJEB24512) | hot springs metagenome | isolation source: Hot spring water | place: South Africa: Tshipise | collected 2015-06-21 | reverse complement strand
CACCACTAAAAAATATAAACTACCCCACATATCTAACATGTCAAGGTAGTTTTTCGTTGAACTATTATCGTTAAGACGAAATTGTTGCTTTTTCCATAAACGATACTCTTTCCTCGTCATCATACCTATCACTTCGTATCTTCTTTTTTAGTGATAGTCGCCCACTTTTCTTTTACTTTTTCTCTATTTTTCTTTTTTCCTAGTAACCCTACTACCCCTAATGCTACCGCTGTTACCCCTACCAATAACCCTACTTTCTTTTTCTTTTCTTTTTCCATAAAGATACCTCCTATTTTATTTCTATAATTATTTTATAATCATACAAGATAGGCGGTTAGATATAACCGCCTATCTACTTTATATTAATTTTGAGGGGGAACGAAAAATCCTTGGGGTTGCGATTGTACCTGCTGTACGCCTTGTTGCAATCCTAATGATTGCCCTTGCTGTCCTTGTACCCCTTGACCAAAATTCATAAGCGGATTCGCATTTAGTAACCCTTGTGGCACAAACCCACCTAATGCTTGTTGACCTACCCCACCTACACTCGACAAGGCTTTAAAGTCCTTTACCAATTTACGAGTGTTCGCCATGATTTTATCTACTTCTTGTACGATATCTTCTTTGTACATGAATTGATTTGCTACTACCACTTCAGCCGCTTTCAATACCGTAAATTCTTTTGCTAATTCTTCTGCTTTCATCATAAACGGCTTATAAATTTCAATAACTTGTGAGTCTGTAATCACGTTGTAACGAGCGTTCAATGCCGAATCTCGAGCATTTGGCTGTTTTCCACCTGTGTTATACGTGAATTGCCATTGCCATAATAACCCCGCTGGATGAGATGGTGCATTCATTAATGTTTTTAATGCACTCAATAACTTTTCTTCATAACGCTTTTTGCGCCAATGTACAAAATATACTTTCATGGCGTTCATCGCATCTGGAGTAGGACTACCTAATCGTGAACTTGGAATGACTACCACAGTAAATGTGACATACTCCTCTGCATCTTTCAATGCCATTTCCTCTAGTAAACGAGTACGAATAGGTTTAATAATATTGTCTGGTGCAGTCTGCGGATCTACCCCTAACATTTTTGCTTCTGATTCTAATTTCATTTTATATAGTTCCCATACTTCTGACATCGCATCACAAGCAGGACAAGTTCCATCATAACCTAGTGCATCAAATGCAGGATTTCCCAATAATCCGTTGATACAACGAAGCTGTCGAGTACGGTTACCTACTTTTGCTGTATGAATATGTGAAGTCAATAGACGCATATCTTCGCCATTCTCTGTTACTACTACATTTGTTCGAGGAATATAAACGACAACATCCTCATTCACAGGTGTAGTAAATAACGGAAAATTAGGATCAGTCGTTAGCGGTGTTCCTTTTTGTACAACTTGATTTTGAGAACCTTCAATCAACGAGTTTAATAAATTCATATCTACTTTACGTGCCATTTGTCATTACCCCTTTTCGTTTTATTTTACAACTTTACAACTAAACAACTAAACAACCAAACAACTAGACAACTATCATTTATTCCTTTACTACACCTGCTATACACCACCTTTTAATTTATACGCTATTAAATTTTACTTTCTTTTGGTATATCAAAAATATAAAAATATCTTAATAGAAAATAAAAAATATCCTAATAGAATAAACAAAAATAATGGGTATCCTAAAGGATACCCATTATTTTTGTTTATTCATTGTTCATATAATCATACGCAATAGGTAAACCGCAATAGGTAAACGATACCCTTCTCTTTCTGTAAAATACTTTTCGTTTAGTTCACGATAATAAATAGGGGTATCATTAAACGAGTCTTCATTTACACAAAACTCCATGTACCAACCTGTTTTAGTCGTTATACAATTTCTTACTAATACCCCTAGATGAATTAACATTGTAATACATACGTCTTTACTCTTCTATTCCCTACTACATATTTCATTAAAAACTTACTCCTTATTTATATATTTTTTATCTTATCTATACAATTATTAGCAATGAATTGATATAACTTATCTAACCCATTATCTTGTATATACTTATTTATATTAACTCTCGCTTTTTCTACCGCTTCTTTTTTCGTTACCCCTTCTGCTAATTTTATCCCACTTGTTACTTCACTAATCACATATTTATTATCTTTTTTATAGTAAAACGTTTTTAACGATGGATGTACACCTTTAACGAATACCCCTTCTACTCTTTCAATACTACCGTCCTTGTTCTGTATATAAAATACCCTATCCTCATCTTTTTCTACTTTTGGTTTTAAACAATGAGGTTTTACATTTCCATTCTCATCATAGCGAGGACTAACCCCATACTTACTAATAAAATCTTGGTATAATTTTACCCAAGACCCATTTTCTATTGCTATCCTTATTTTATTTCTTGCTATTTCGATACAATTATTTAATTGTTCTTCCGATTTACCCCTCACACTAAAAATGTGATTTCCTGTTTTTCCATGATAAACTGTGTACTCATCTTTGCTTTCTAATACAAACCCTTCCTCTCCATACCCTAAATCAATAGGAATACCCCATACCGCACGCTTACTATACCCTTTATCCATCGACCACGTATAAAATTTCTGTTTTTGTACGTCCATGCCGAACACCCCTTTATACTTTTATGGAATATAGTTTTTTATCTTTATAAATACAAGAATAAACACCGTTTTATGCGGTGTTTATCAAATAGGTAAATACGGAAGATCTAAAGCATTTAAGTAATCATTTAGATGGTCTGTTAATTCTTCTTGTTGCTCCTCACTTAAATCATACTTTTTTGCCATCGCTTTTACTACTTTACTTACTTTTTCAAAAGTAAAATAATATAAAAAATCATAAATAGCATCTTTAATATCATATAGTAAATCTTCTAAATCTGCACCATCTAAATAGAAAACATCGAGTGAATTTAGTAGTTCTTTTCGTTTTTCATTATAAAAGTTAAACTTATCTGAATCAAGTTCTAATAAATCAATAAGTACAATTTCCGCTTCCTTTAATAAGTCTTGATTTAACATATCACAACACTCCTTTTTTTTATTTACTTATATTATACACTAAATAATAACTTTTATAAATAAAAAGCATACCAATTTCAATAATTATATCCTCGATAAAAGATAAAAATAAGGAATAAAGGCTAAAAATTATTACCTTTTATATCATTACTTTATTAAATTATCACTTTCATTTAATGTTAATTTTACCTTTCTTTTTCTATATTTCCTTTTATTTTTTTCAATTTCTTCTTTTAAAACATCTTGTTCAACAATTTCAAAAATATCCTCTACCTTTACCCCAAAATATTCAGCTATCTTTAAAGCTAATGCTAAAGAAGGCTGATTTGTATGTCGTCTAATCATTTCAATAGCCCAAAAAGTTACACCACAATAATCAGCAAGTTCTTGTGTAATTTCTTTTATTAATACCCTTTCTACACCTTTTTCTCTTATCTTTTCTTGCATTTTTTGTTTATAAAAATAGTCTAATCTATTTTTCGTTGTATAAGTATAGTATTTCACAACACAAAACACCCCATTTTTGTTTTTGTATATAAAAAATAAATGTCATCAGATTTATCTATACTTAATATTATCAAAAAAAAATACCTTTTTAATCCTAAACTATATATCCATATTACTTTATTTACCCTTTTTAATCCTAAACTATATATCCATATTACTTTATTTACCTTGAACCTGCAAAAAAAGAACGAGCGTTATGCTCGTTCTAATCATCATATCTAGTAAATAACACATACTCACCTTTATTTAATAGTATGTCACAATCCTCATCATACACTACAATGAATTGATCTTTTTCATCTATGTGTAATACCAAAAACTCCCTACCAATAAGATTTTCTATACTTTCGTAACCCACATTTTCATCAGGTAAATTTTCCACTACCCTCGCATACACTTTAGGTAACTCGTACAAATTACCCACCCTTTTATTATTTTGTCTTTTTTATTATAACATATAAAAATTATAAAGTTATAAAATTATCTTTATATTTTATAACGTATATCTAATTATTTATAATATGTCCATAACACATTATAAATAATAGCTTATTGTTTATAATACATACAAAGTGCATTATACCCTTCATTATACCTATTATAAACATAACATATATCATAATAAAACTAGGGGGTACTCCCTAGTTTTATCTACACTTTTTATATAATCATAGATTCCACATCATCACAAGCATCTACATACCCTTCATTATAGGCATCGCATTCTATATCTTGTATCACTCGACTAATTACTTTCTTAATAGCAAATATATAGTCCATTACGTCATTCACTATTTCATCTTGACTTACATTTCTATTCAACATATCTAATAAATGGCTTTTAAACTCCCTATCACATAACCCACACTCTAATAACACACTCTCTACATAACTATTTTTTAACATATAGCCACCCCTTTTATTTTTATACTTATACCTATGCGAAACCGACACTTTTTAGAACGACTTGACAAAAAAAAATACCCCTAGATAAATAAAAATAAACGGTAATTTTACCGTTTATTTTATTCATTTTGGGATTCTGTCCCATCCCTATACCCTTCATCATACCCATCATGACCTGCTTTATACCCTTCATCATACCCTTCCGACGTACCATCTTCAAAACCAAAATTATAATTTTCTTTATTACAATCCTCAATTTCCTCTACTAAATTCTTTACAATCAATAACAAATGATTAAACTTTTCATCATCTAATGTCTTATCGTTGTGTAAAATTTCTAGCTCATAAACTAAATCCGTAATACCCTCATAATTCAAGTGTTTTAACTCATTTAAAAATTCCATAAAACACCGCTCCCTTCAAATTTTATACAATAATATTATACCATATAAATCATTACTCATACATTTTAGTCCATAAATAAAATAAAAGACAGTCCTATAACTGTCTTTTATTTATGAATGTCTTTTATTTTCTTTGGTTATTATACCTCATCCTTAATATGATAAATATACCTACTATTTATCGCTTTTTCTAAATCATATTTACAATCGTAAAACTTAATTAAATCGTCTACATCCTTTACCCCTTTAGGTAATTTGATAAACGTACTTTCCACAGGAATTTCCCAACGAGATTTATGATACCCTAATGTTACGAGTTGACCCCCTTTATCATTATCAGGAATAGCGATTACTTTTGTGTACCTTTTTAGCATGTCTTGTTTAATTTTACCCATTTTCGTTCCCATTACCGCCAATACAGGAAACCCTAATGAACGTAACGACACCGCATCAAATATCCCCTCTACTAAAAATGTAACCCCTTGATACTTTTCCCACGCATATTTATAACTATCATAATTGAAAAATGATGCGTCTTTTACAAACCCATATGTTTTAGTAGTCACATACTTTTTAAATCCACCCTCTTTATCCCAACCAACTAACGCTATTACACCCCCACCAATATCCCTTATAGGTAAAATGTAACGACCACTTAATAGAAAATACCCATTATCATTTACTAACCCAAAATCCTTGAAGTCCTCATAACTATAATGCGGAAGTAAAAATTTTATATCCGTTAAATTGTCTACTTTACATACTTTTAGGTCTAATAATGTGTTATACATATCTTCTGACCAATACCCTCGTTCTTGCATTAAAGATTTTACAATATCTTCCGAATGAAATAAAGAAATACACGATAACTCATCATAAAATTTCGTTAATTTTGACCGTACTTTTTTTACTTTATCTATATCTAACATCTTTACCACCTACCCATAAAAATAACATAGAGGTGTTTACCCCTATGTTATTTTTTCTTTCTTTTATTATATCCTTATGCTAAATTCCTCTTTACGTCATCCACCTTTACAAACGATACCCCTTTATCAAACTTATCTACTACCCCATACCCTTTATAATCTCCACTTACCGCTTCATATAATACCCCATCAGATAACAACACCCTGTTTACTTCTATCTTTCCTTCAGTCATTAAATCAAAAAACCTTTTCACTTTTACAGGATTGTTTGCTAACAATAACGCATATAACGTACTTTCTACCGTAATAAACCCTTTTGTTACAAGAAACATGGCTACATGATGAGGGCTATCAAATGTACCTAATGTTTTTTCTTGGTTGTAATATAGTCTTTGCATAGACGGAGCAGGTCTATTTAGTAAATCACTCGATTTTACTACCCATGTTCTTTTATTCGCATAATAAATTTTTATTGTAGCAGAACCGTATTCAAAACTTGAAAATAATTTCATGTTCATATTTAACACCTCATTTTTTATTTTATCATATCCATTACTGTTTTCCTTTGTGACGACTTTTCTATCCGCCTACCCATGTTAACACTACTCGTTTCACCACTTATATCCCCTAATAAATAACACCGCTTTTGTGCCCTCGTAATTAATGTATAAATCATATTCCTAGAAATAAAATCACCACTCCTTCCTACTTTGTATAATACCCCAATAACTACTTTAGATTGACTACCCTGCATCTTGTGTACAGTTAACGCATACGCTAAATCTAAATACCCTATATTCCCTTCTTTTATGAAATACATATCTCCCTCTTGTTTTATTACTTCTGCATCGTATAAAACAATGAAATCATACATCCTACCTGTATTCTTATCAAAATCTGTGTACTTCACCGCTATAAATACCGTATCGTTATCTTCATCACCTAAAAATGAATCGATAAAATCTTCATCTGCTTCTATACTTATTTCTTTCCTTGTGTAGATACCTTCTATCTTACCCATATCCCCGTTCATTATACCTTGTGAATCTAATAACTCAAAACTAGCATTCCCTACTTTTGTAAATCTAGGCGTTTTATATGTTTTTCTTCGTATGAATTACCCTATCCCCTACACGAAATGTTGTGATATTTCCAAATTCATCTACTACTACACTTCTTTGTGTATCACCATTTTTATTAAATACTTTCTGTAACTCTTTATTTAATTCCCTCGTACCCCAACTTTGTTTATTAATAGGCGTAATCACTTGTATATCATCTTCTTCCATTCCACTTGATAATAATTCATTACATAAAGACAATAACCTCGTGACTACTTTATCCGAACTAATGTCTATTACTGTAAAATCATCTGTTACATGTAAATCGCCTTTTTCATTATTTATAATCTTATTTGCATTTTTCGTAATACCCGATTTATTGGATGCCCTCTTTGTTACATTCAATTTTACTTTAGGTAAAATTTCTAATGCGTTTGCAAATGGTTTTCCTAGTCCAATTGGAGGTAATTGTTCTATATCTCCTAGAAAATATATCATTGTACCGTCATCTATCTTTTCTAACATTTGAAACATAAGGTCTATATCAATCATGGAAGATTCATCAACAAATAGTAATTTTATATCATCCCTTACTTCTACATTCCTATCTTTAAATAAATTTGCTTTACCCCCTATCAAAAATAAGCTGTGTATTGTACTTGTCTTTCTTTTTACTACTTCCTTTAAACGATTAGCCGCTTTTCCTGTCGATGCGCAAAACATAACCCCTTCATCTATACCTAATAACTTCTCACACGCATATAAAATTGCTTCAGCTGTGGTCGTTTTTCCACTACCTGCCGAACCAGTTAAGCACATTACCTTGTTTTTAATTAAATATACCGCTTTCTTTTGATTTTCTTCTAACTTAAATTCGGCTACCCCTAACTCTTTTGCTTTTAATTCTTCAAACTCAATAATACATTTTTCTATATCCTCATCCTTTATATCTAATACCCCTTCACTTAATTCGTATAACCTTTGAATAATGTAATTCTCTTTATACGCTACTGTGTAGTCCATAATATAACGCTTTCCTTTAATATCTAACTTTACCCCTAACCCAATATTTACATAATCTTCTACCGCACTTGATGACGATTTCTTTTGTAAATAATACTTATCGTTATCATATACCCACCCACTTTTTTGTATCTTGAATAATTCTACATCCTTACACCCTACATAATAATTTAAAGATTCTAACCTCGTTTTACTTACCATATATCCATACTTTTGTAACGTATTGTATGTTGTCTTTGTTATGACATACCCACTCTTTACATCCGAAACTAATTTACTGTAATCAATAATGGTATCTTCTAAACCCATCATATAGATGTGACATAGCAACGCATTTCTTATCTTTTCGTTTTTACCCATTCCTTTTAGAATGGCTAACTTATCTAAATCTTCAATGTGAAAATCGAAATAGTATAACCCTAAATAATACGGATCGTTGTGTAGTAACCCAAATACTAACGTGTCATCTTCTAACTCGTTTACCGCTTTAATTAACCTGTTACGCAAACTTAATAAATTGTCTATAATAGCAAAGTATATTTTCAATCGATTTTCCCATAAAGATTTCTCAAATTTGTTCCAACTATCTTTCATATTTTCACTTTTACATACAGATAACCAATCTTTACCATACACGTCAATATTCTTTGAAATGTGTTTCTTATGCTTCGACATGACTTTTTCTAACACTAACGAAAATAATGCACGACCTGTGTAATCCCCTTGTTTCCTCGACCAACTCTTTTCTATATTAGAAAATACCCCTTTATTGTAAAAATATCCGATATGACTTTTGCTTCCTCATAACTATACTTTTTCTTTAATGGAAACCCAAACATGACCGCATGTTTTTCACCCCAATCTGTTTCAAACTCGCACCACTCTTCTACTATCTTACCTGTAAATTCGTTACCACCACGATACCCTATACCATTTTTCATTACTACAATACATTCTTTTTCATTGTTATCATCACATTCGATTAACATATTAGCCCCTTTAGACAATTTTCCTACGAACGCATGAAAAATTTCTACTTTTTCACCATTTAACCATTTTTCATACTGCTCTTTCTTTAACCTAACAGGAATACCCCTCACCCTACGACCTCTACCTTCTTCCCCTACTTTTAGTACAGGGAAGTGGTAATTACCATTCCCTATACTTTCTACTGTTGCTCCAAATGAAACTTTATCATCCATAATAGTAAATATTCTCACTCTAAACATCCTTTCGTTTATTCCGTTTCTAGTATATACCTAAATCTCCCACCACAATCCCTATGCACATAGCGACTTGCATAACTTGGTGTTCGTGCTGTGATAATTTCCCCACACCTATCACACTCGTATAAATAATATTTTGAATCTAACGTATATGTTCCACCACTAGTAACTCCTAACCGTTTTAATTCATTTTCAAAAAATTCTTCCCCATCTCGAAATGGATACCCTAATACAAAACAAGCGTAATGGACTAGTTCATGCCTTAATACATCTAAAATAATGTCTACACTATTGTTTTTTACTAAATAATACGATAGCCGAATCAATCGTGGCTTTTTAGGGCTTTTTGAAAAGTAAAAATACCCTAATGTTGATGTCATACGTTTACTTATCTCGATAGGAATAGTTAGTCGAATACCATACGTTTTCATTAAAAAATCATTCGCATAATTTTCTAGTTCTTGTATATTTATTTTCATTTAAAACAACAACCTACCTTCGTTTACCCAAATTGTTTTCCTATTCCCTTGTACTTCGTATTGACCATTTTCAATTCTATCCATCATCCCTGTTGCAAAACTTTCTAACATATCAATGTAATGAATGAGTTTAGAATAAATCGTTGTCGCCCTCTCCGCATACTCGTCATGATGTTGAGAAATAATAGCTAGTAAATGATAATAATTTTCCTCACCTAGTTTTTCTAAAATCAAGTCCTTATGACTTGTTACTAGTTCTACCCCTAATACCCTATGCGTGACAAATGAAATATCCGTATAACTACCATTATTCATTTCGTATATTTTACCTATGTCATGTAAAATAATACCCAAATAAATTAAACCTTTTTTATCTTGCCAACGAACATCATTTTCTACGACGACCCTTGCAATGTTTAACATTTTTAATGTATGGGCTAGTAACCCTCCTACACAAGCATCGTGCATTTTTGACGCACACCACGAACGAACAAATGTATCCCAAATAGGAAATAAAATAACCCTTAATACTTCTTTATATTCTTCATCCATTGTGTTTACAAAAGCAGAAAAATCTTTAACTAATTTGTCTAAATCATAGGACTTGTACACATACTCTTCATACCCAGAAGTTATTAATTCATACATTTGATCAATCTGTACCTCTAACTTATTTTTGTATTTCGTTACAATACCCTTAACCTTTACCAAAAACTTTTCTATTTCTAAATTATTTAAATATTGTTGGAGTACACTATCCCATACTTTAAAAGGAATTTCATATCCTTTATGATACAAAGTTCCGTAAAGAGGTGCTTTCGATGACATATCTACTTTCTTATCAAATTCTTTTACAAATACATACCCTTCTACCCTTTGCCCTTCTTGTAAATTTTTTAAATCTATAAAGTTCATTGTTTACACCCTTTCTTTTATTTATAATTCACAAAACGCAAATAACATGTCACCCTCATACACTTCATTTTCACTCAAAAATAATACCTTCTTGAAATCTGTAAATATTTTGTTCGATAATAGTTGAAATAATTTACCCCCTTGTATCTTCCCTATACATACGTTTATCCCCTCTACCTCAATATGTAAATAGTAAAAATTACCCTCTAATAACTTTTCTAACGGTACAACCAAATTCCTTAATAACTCTAAATGATACTTTTCTAACCGACCACTTATGAGTAAAGCAGGGTAATCTATGTTACCCTGCATATCATACAACCTTTCTACTTTCCCATCTTCATGGTAGTGATTACTATTTTCTTCTTGTATTTCAAATACTTTCATAATCCCACCTTCTTACCCTAGAATATACGTGCAAACGACATTCTAAAACTATTATATAAACTAATAATAACATTATAATCTTCTACATTCAAAAATTCTTCTAAATCGTAAATCTGACCATCCGTATGCAATAGATACACATGTAACGCATCCGATGACTCTTTCATAGCCTTTAAATACCCATTTTGTTTTAAAAACCCATATACATCCATTCCAGAAGGTAATAACATATTTTTGATGAATAATACGTTATCTCGTAATAAATACCCATTCATTGTTAAGATATCTATAACATTTACATTGTAATCATTGAAACTCGTATCTTCTTGTTGATTTTCTTCCTTACTTTCTATCTTTACATCGTTAGGGTCTTTTATATCTAGCTTACCCTTATCTACCCCATAATGTAAACAAAATACCGTTAAATAATCGTCTAACGATTTACACGAATGACCTCCATTGTCATCTACAAACGGATACCCTTTCCCCACGTTATTTTTTGCTATCTTCCCTACAATCTCTACTAATAACGAGTAAATCGCAGGCTTGATGACTTCTCCTTGACTATCTTCCGATAGTAAATACGCCATGACCTTGTCTACTTTAAACTGTTCATAATCTTCTTTTACAAATTGATAGAATTTAAGGATATCTTCATCCCAATCGACTACTTCTTTTCCTTTTTCTATTAATCTATCAATAAATTGAGGTGGAAGGTCTTGCTTTTTCGCCTCATACCATGAAAAGCCTACCCCTGCACCAGCATATAACTTACAGAACCCTTCTACACTTAATTGAAACTCCTCACGCCATACTCTGAAAAACTCAAACATGTTAATCGATTTATGCACTTCCATTACTAGTTCATCATGTACAAACGCATTAAATAATACTTTCCCTAGCCAACCTTCTTTTACTACCCTGTTCCATAAACGATTACATGCTATCTTGTAAATATCAGCCGCAGTCCCTTGAATGACATGATTTCCTGCTTGCCTTCTAATTTCACTTACCGTATATTTGCTTTTATTGTAATATCTTCTCCTACCCCAATACGTTTTTGTGTATCCTTTCGATACCCCTTCCGAACGTGTCTTTTCGAAAAACTCTTGAATATTTTCTTGTCCTTCAAAAAACTTCTTACGCAATATTTTTGCTTTTCTTGTGTTTTCTGGAGTCCTTTCACCAAATATAGCCGCTCCTAAAGATTCATCACCCATTCCATACGGTAAACCAAAGTTAATACCCTTTGATTGTTGACGTAATTGCTTCGTTACTAATGAATATGGTACGTTAAACATCCGACTCGCTTGATACGAATGATAATCAAGATCATGATCATCAAACGCTTCAATTAAGTTCTGTTGTTTTGCTAACGATGCTAATACCCTATATTCAATTTGAGAGAAGTCACAATCGAACATGATATACTCTTGTCTAGGTACAACGTTTTTCTTAATCACATCGTTGTACGATTGATAGTTAGGCTCTTTTACCGAACAACGACCTGTATCCGTACCCAAAGGACGTAAATCTGCAAAAATAAAACCATCTTTCGTTGCTACCTCATCTATCTTACTTAAAAAGGAAGAATATAATTTACTCGCATCCCTATACTCTAATAGTAAATTGACAAATGGATATTTTGGACTTCCATCTGAATTTTTACGAGATGCTAGAGGAAGTAATGCTTTCTTTTTATCTGTGGACGGTTTATCACCGATTACTTCTATTTTTAATTCGTCATACATGATTTTTACTAACTGTTGAGATGAATTAGGGTTAAACTCCCTACCTACTATTTGTTTCATCTTATTATATGTTTCTGTCATATTTTTTTCCGTTTCTTCTAGCATGACAGGTAAGTTATCCGTATTTAATTTGTACCCCCAAAATGATGAATACCCTGCCACTTTTGCAAAATTTACTTCAATATCAAATACTTTTCTTGCTTCATACTTATCTAGTAACCCTTCTTTTTCAAAAAATGTAAATAAAGACAACGTCATGTCTGCATCCGTAGGTGCATAGTCTTTGACAATATCATAAGGTAAATCTGCAAATGTAATACCCGAATTTGTGTAATCCCCACCATATACAAAATCACTCAATTCCCACATATCTAAACCAAAAAAGTTTTTCACAGACATCTTTAAACTCAAATCTGTTGTTGGGTCTTCATAACGCTTTGTTACCCCTAACGCTACCATTGTGTCATACACAAAGTTCGTGTTAATATCATAAATATAAGCCACTCGCCAGTCAAATGAAATGTTGTGTCCTACTATTTTTTTCTTTTCTAAAATAGGACGCATGTACCTCTCCATAAAGTAAAAGTGATCTCCATCACATAAGTTCTTTATATACTTGTGCTGTAACGGAAAATAATACCCTGTCCCTACTTCCTTCGATAATACTACCCCTACTAGCTGATCCGCTTCCCCTACCCTTGACTTGAAATTAATATTTAACCCTGTCGTTTCAGTATCAAATGCGATATACCCATCGTAATCTAAAAATTCTTGTATAATACGTTCTAAATTATCATCGTCTACAATAACATAATTTCTTTCTTTTATCCATGCCCCATTTTTATGAGGATGTGCTTTAATGACATCATCCATGTTTTCATACATGAAAATCATAGAACTAGACACATCTTCTGTTACCCTCGAATGATATGGAACACCTAACACACTCTCGTCTAACCCATATACTAAATTCTTTACAGGTGTTACACTTAAAATGTTACCAAATTTATCTTCTTTCTTTAACTCCTTAAAATAAATACCCTTGAAGATTGGATTCGTTTCTTCCATTTCTTTTACTTCTTGTAACGTTAATCGAATGAATAGATTTTCGATATACATATCGTTAATATACCACTTGGACAAAATATAAGACTTGAATTTTTCTTTATCTACCCTTTTTACTTTTGTTATGTCAAAATAATTACCGCTTTGTTGTGAGAATAAATCATTACCTTCTAACTCCCCACACTCTATTGAGTAAAATACTCCCCCAGCTATTTTCGTGCAAAATTCCCTGTTTGTTATGTTTGTTTTAAATTTCCTTGTGTTTTTATTAATATCTAAACGTCTATAATCCGTACCATCATCATATTCTGATAACACAGTTACATTCTTTTCTTCAATAAAAATACCACCTACATGAAACCCTTCTTCTACTTTCTTATCGTATAATAATTTTGCTTTCATGTAATCTAAAGATAACGTTTCGTTTAAAGGAAATAATAATAACCGTAACCAATCGTTACTGTCTACTCCATATACTTTATAGTTAACTACCCCTAAATCATTGTCATTGTAAGATAAATACCCTTGTAAATACATCAAAACCACCCCTTTTTTCATTCACTTAAATACTTTATTTCTATTTCTTAATCTTCTGTTTTATTTTATCTATAAAAAATGTCGTAATGACAATAAAAAGCCCTTCTTTAAGGGCTTACAAAATATCTGTAATCTTCTCAAAATTATTATTGTTATTTATGTTTTCTTCACCAAATACTTTTATTTTTACAATATTTTCGTTAGATAAAAATTCTAACTCGTATCGTGAAACCGCTAACTCTAATGCTAAATTAAATAAAATATCAGACAACTTAAACTTTTTTATCTTCCGACTACCCTTTATATATTCTAATACTTTTTCATTATCTACAATGATGAAAAGACTTCCCCCTTTATTTCTTACTTTTTTATTTAACTTTTTCATGTCATGTAAGTAATTTACCTTTTTTAATGCCCTTAATAACGCATCTAATAGGGATTCTTCTTCTGTATGTGATACTTGCTGACCACTTACTTCCCTAACTACCTCTTTCCCATCTTCCGTTAATACATACCCTACTTTCTTATTATCTACCCCTACATATAAACGTAACATGATTAAGACCTTCCTTTCTTATGTAGGTATATCGGTAAATCAATAATCTTCCCATCATTAAAGACTACCCTAAACTTATCATAAATAAATGATTTCGTTACTTTGATATACATGTTTTCTGGTGATATTGCTAATAATGTCCCTAACCCAATACCCATTAAATTTAATATCAACTCTACCCTTACATACGCTAAATATTTATCTATATCTAACCCAATATACGATTCACCCGAAGGGGATACTAATTTGTACTTATCTCCACACCAACGAATAAATCGTGTATCTACCCCTTGTTTTACATTGACATTTTCATATACATAATCAAGGAAAGGATTTAAATCGACCCTTACTATATCGCATGTCGTTGGACTTATTAGTTCCCAATCGACAAAATCAGGATTCTTGTCGCTTAACAAAAATACTTTGTCTAAAAAGATGTATGAGTTAGACCTACCCTTTTCTTTGATTAAAGGCGTATCTGATAACCTGTCTAACAATTTGTAATTAGGTTTCTTTAATTGTACTATCTTTACTTTATTTGTTACCCTTTGATTTACTAGTTGTGGCAACTTTTCAAAAAACGTGTATAACGAATATAAAAACGCATATAACCCATACTTCTGAACTAAATGATATACTTTATTCTTAAAATCCTTATCTTTAATACTATTTATTGATTTTAAGTCTTGTATATCATCAAAAAACTGCCTTAATAACCAAAATGAATTTTCGTCTAACAGGTATAACTCTTTAAAATAATCATGTAACTCTTTTTCAATATTAACAATATCCGCAGACTTTTGGTCAATATAAGAACGTAATTTGTTAAATACCCCATGAATTTCGCCATCTTCATTATACAATTCGTATAATGAAGGCTGGTTTTTTCTTTCATTTAACATAATCGTTCTTGCTAATTTCTTGATATAAGGGTCTAAATCCTCGTATTCTTCACGCCTGTTATTTAATGCGTGTTCTAATGTCTTTTGCATCGCTTCGTCATAGTTGTAAGGATTGAATTTCTTGAAATAATTTTTATGTTTTTCTATTGAAAATATGACTTTTAACGCATATTCATCACGAAGCGTTAACTTATTCAAAGAAAAGGCAATCAAAATTGAAACACCTCCTCTAACTGCTTCATAGAAAATGGATTCGTAATCAATTCCGTTATTAATTCTTGTAATCTATCATATTTTTCTGATAAATGACGAATAGCTAGTGAACTTCTTTTGTTACCCTTCATAGATAACTTTAATAGTTTATATAAATTTACCCCTTCTGTCGCTACAATGTATTCGTACATTGAAAGGAATTCTTCTACCAACGTTTGTGCAGAATGTAAATCTACTACTCTATCAAAATTTTTATCTAGTTCACTAGCAACAATGTCCGCTACCCCTTTGATC
>OGCI01001820.1_pt1 | contig 16221 bp, 14 predicted proteins | sample 1570021 | NCBI WGS metagenome assembly OGCI01 (sample SAMN06264664, study PRJEB24512) | hot springs metagenome | isolation source: Hot spring water | place: South Africa: Tshipise | collected 2015-06-21 | reverse complement strand
AATCACATTCATTAATTTTAATGGATCATGTATATGGTAGCTGTTATCTCCTGAGGCTGCGATTGCCTTTAGATTCTTACTTCCAAAGACAGCCCCAAGCCCTGTTCTTCCTGCCATACTTTTATATCCTGAAGCAATTGAAGCAAACCTAACAAGGTTTTCACCGGCAGGGCCTATACAGATAATTTTTGCATCAAGGTCGAGCTCATTTCTTATAGCCTTCTGGGTTTCATAGGTATCAAGCCCCCAAATATGAGATGCTTCTCTAAACTCAATCTGAAAGTTGTTGATATAAATATAAACAGGATGAGAGCTCCTACCTTTGATAATAATATGACTGATACCACAGTTTGAGAGCTCTGTTGGAAAGTAACCGCCTATATTAGAGTCTCCTAAATACCCGCTTTCGGGTGATTTAGCAGATATGTTCATTCTGCCAAAATAGATACCATTAAGAAGTCCGCATCCGATAATTATAACATTATCAGCACCAAGCGGGTTTGTATGCTTGTCAGTGAGTTTGGACAGATAATGCATATTTAGTCCTCTGCCTCCCAGAAATTTGTTACGTAATTCTAAGGGTATATCTTCTATTTTGTAACTTTTATCGCTAAGATTTATGGTTAATAGTTTACGTGAAAGCGGCACAGCTCCTCCTTTTAGGACATCTGTTCATAAATTTTTTTTGCCAGTAATGATGCCCCTAATGCTCCAATAATCTGTGAATCAATGGCTGATTTTACAGCATTGATACCAATAATCTTTTCTATCCTTCTTACCACTCCCATATTTTTACTGATCCCACCGCTAATAAAAAACTCAGGTTCCACCCCAACTTTCATAAGTAGTGTGGCAGTTCTCTCTGCCATAGCTTCAAGATACGCTGCAATAACCATATTTTTTGAAAAATCCTTTTTAAGCATTCTTAAAGCCTCATATCTTGCATAAACAACGCAGACATTACTAATTGGCTGTGGCTCTTTCTCAATTTCAAAAGATCTCTCGCCCATCTCTTCAATGGGCACTTCAAGTAGCTCGGCAATGACTTCAATCCCCTTTCCTGTACCAGCGGCACATTTATCATTCATTAAAAAACTTATTACCCGTCCTTCTCCATCGATTCTAATGACCTTACAATCCTGACCGCCCATATCAAGGACTGTCCTTATCTTAGGACCTCCAGCATATATGGCACCTTTGCCGTGACAAGTTATTTCCGTAAAATATTTATTAGCAAAAGGAACATGAACCCTTCCATAACCGGTGCTAACTATGTAATGACAATCGGATACAGTAATCCCCGTGCTAAGGGTTATTTTTTCAAATGCCTTTTGGGCACTCAGTTCGCTGTTATAAGTTGTTCTAACTACACTGTAAGCATAGATAATACCATCAACAAGTATTAATGCTTTTGAACTAACCGAGCCGATATCAATACCACAGGTAACAATATCTGCTTTTTTTAAATTAATATCTTTGTTTATATATAGCTGCTCCTTCCAGTTAAAGAACTCAAAGGGAACTGACATATCAGTTAATCCCTTCAAAATATAATAAAAAGGCACCATAAGCAGGAATAAAATCAGGAAATTCAGGAATAATAATATGACCGGTATTTAAAGAGCTCTTTAATGATGAGATAAAGCCGCTGTTGTAAGCAAGTCCACCAATTAAAGCCAGCTGTCCTTCAGGTTTGATTCTTAAGGCAAGAGAAGCGATTTTTGCAGCAAGAGACGCATTAACTGCTGCTGCAATATCTCTTCTGTCCACACCTGAATGGATAAGAGATATTGCCTCAGATTCTGCAAACACTACACACTGGGAAGATAAAGATATTTTGTTATCATCTGAAGGTATATTATTAGAAAACTCCTCAATGGGCATATTAAGAGATATAGCCATAGATTCTACAAAAGAGCCTGCGCCGGTAGCACATCGCTCATTGGATATGGACTCCCAAATGTGTCCCACGCTATCAATTTTAATAATCTTAGAGGATTCGAAACCTATATCTATGATGGTTCTCACTAATGGATGTAATAAATTTATCGCCTTAGCTGCTGACTTTATTTCAGAAAAATAAATATTAGGTAACTCTAAAAACTCCCGATATGAGCCGGTGGATATAATCTTATTAATCTGACCTGGGAGTATATTATTATCCTTGAGCAGGTCATTTATGTTTTTAGTAATATGGTTGCTATTGTAGGATGTGGTGGTTCTTTTCCTTGCAATAATATCATTGACTTTAAAAAGAATAATTTTGGTATATCGTGCACCAACATCAACAGAAAGATAGTACATTCATTATCCTGTATCAGATTTTTTAACATATCTTTGTTCATCTTTTATGGGCTCAGGTACTGACATCCCCACTAACTTTTTAACAGCACTAAACCTGGATGGACAGACCTCAAAACAGTTACCGCATTTAATACATTTATCCTGAATAATAATATGGATCTTATTTTTTCCGCCGTCTATGGCTTCCACAGGACATCTCTGGGCACAAAGGGTGCAGGCAACACATTTTTCCGGGTCAATCCAGTAGGCAGGTGCTTCATTGATAAGCTTTATTATCTCCTCTTTAGTAAAGAGCTGGTCCCATTTTGAAGGATCTGAAATCTTAGATTGCAGTTTTAATCTTGTTGCAATCTTAAGATAGGGGACAAGCTTCAGCAGATAACTTAGTTTAATTTTTAAATCATCAGGAGCAATCTGCTCAGCTTCTCCAAGGGGACCTAATTCTGCAACGTTTCTAATAAAATCAGATACAGTCTCTACAAAAAATAGTCCCTCACTGGAAGATAAAAATTCTATTCGTATTCTGCCTTTGTTAATTCCAAAATAATCCATTAGTGCTTTAAAAAGTAAAGAGACGTTAAGGGCATAAAAATTGCCATGGGTAGTATAATTACATTCATTCAGTTTACATCCGGCTATATACACTCCGTCTGCTCCTTCAAGGAAGGCTTTAACTATAAAGGCAAGATCTATCCTGCCTGTACACATAACCCTGATAAGTCTTATGTCTGTTGGATACTGTAGTCTGGAAACTCCAGCTAAATCAGCAGCTCCATATCCTCACCAGTAACAAACAAAGCCAATAATTGTTGGCTTGAACATTATGCCTCCTGTTAATTATACTGCCTTTTTAATCTTCTTGATAATCTTTCCCCTAAGCAGATCTTCGAGCTCTGAGTTTATCTGCTCATCTCTAAAATGCCTTAGCTGAATGGCTGAAGTTGGACAAAAAGCGTTGCAGAGACCGTCTCCTTTGCAAAGAACCGGATTAACATAAGCCTTCTGCCCTTTTGAAGTCTTTTTTAGTTCAACTGCTCCATAGCTGCATACATCAAAACAGGCGCCGCAACCAATACATTTTTTCTCATCCACATCGCAGATTGAGCCGGATGCTGTTATACTATCAGCCGATAGCAGGGAGGATGCCCTGCTTGCAGCTGCAAGAGACTGGGATACGGTCTCGGAGATGGTTTTTGGATAGTGAGCAGTTCCTGCCACAAATACTCCGTCGGTTCCGAAGTCAACAGGTCTTAGCTTTACATGGGCTTCCTTGAAAAAACCATCTACGCTTATTGACAGTTTAAATAACTGAGATATGGTACTATTATCATGATTTGGAATAACAGCTGCAGCTAATGAAAGTAGGTCTGCTTGAATTTCAAGATTTTTCCCAAGTATATCGTCATAAACGGTAATTTTTAACTGTTTTTTCCCAGAACTGAGAAACTCTTCTACTAATGGAGGATTTTCCGGTTCAAATCTAATAAACCGAACCTCCCTTTCTGAAGCTTGACGGTAAAAATCTTCGTTAAATCCATAGGTTCTTATGTCTCTGAAAAGAATATAAATGTCAATATTTTTATTAAGCTCTTTCAACTTGAGGGCATTTTTAATGGACTGACTGCAACATATTCGTGAACAGTAATTTCTATCTTCATTTCTACAACCTACACACTGGATAAAACATATACTTTCAGCATTTATAACGCCGCTATCTTTGTTATAAATTCTGTTTTCCAGTTCCAGATTTGTAATTACAAGCTCTGATTTTTCGTAAAGATATTCGGTGGGTTTATACTCTTCTGCGCCGGTTGCTATTATTGTAACGCCATGCTTAATCTCGAAGGTTCGCCCTTTGCTTTCAATCTTTGTTGAAAAGTTCCCCACATAGCCAGTTGCTTCAATTATTTTTGCAGATTCCAGCAAATGAATAAGCGGATTCTCATAAACCTTCTTTATTAATGTGGCTAAATACTCCTGAACATCTATACCTGATAAAGAATAGAACAGATTTTTTGCCATGCCACCCAGTCTATTTTCTTTCTCAACGAGATAAACTTCAAAGCCTTGGTTGGCAATATTTAAAGCCGCATTCATCCCTGCAACTCCACCTCCTACAACCAGTGCCCTTTTATCCACAGAAAGAGATATTTCAGACAGTGGCTCAAGCTTTAATACCCTTGCAACGGACTTTTTGACAAGCTCCTTTGCCTTTTTTGTTGCCTCGTCCTTTTCCTTTGAATGCACCCATGAACAGTGTTCTCTGATATTTGCCATATCGAGCAGATACTGGTTGATCCCAGCTTCTCTGAGTGAATCTCTGAAAGTGGGCTCATGAGTTCGAGGTGTACAGGCAGCTACAACAATCCTATTCAGATTATGGGTCTTTATGGCTTCAGTTATCTCCTTTGCCGCGCTTGTAGAACAAGAAAAAAGCTGAGTTTGAACATAGTTCACGTTTGGTAATGTTTTTGCAAACTCTGCAACTTCATAAATATTCACCACTCTGCCGATATTGGCTCCACAGGCACACACAAATACGCCCACTCTTGGTTGATCTTCACTAATATTTTTTTCAAGCGGATATACCCTTTGCATAGAAAGTTTGTATCTTCTTGTCTTTAACTGCTCTTTTGCTTTTGTTGCCGCAGCACTGGCAGTTACTACAGCCTCCGGTATATCCATAGGCGAGATAAAGGCGCTACTTACATAAACACCTTTTTTACCGGTTTCAGATATATTTATTGGGTCTGTATCAACAAACTTGTGCCTATTGAGATTGATGCCCATTTTTTGGGCTAAGGCTTCTGCGTCCTTGGGAGGGGAAATCCCCACCGATAAGATAACCATATCAAACTCTTCTTCAATTACACCTTTGTTAGTTGTTGCATATCTTATAAATACCTTGCCTGTAGTCTTATCTTCTCTGACTACCGACACATAGCTCCTTATAAATCTTACATCTGAGAGACTAATCGCACGCTGATAGTATCTTTCAAAATCCTTTCCGTATGCCCTTATATCATTGTGGAAGACGGTGCATTTTGCATCATTGATATGATCCTTTGCAAGAATCACCTGCTTTTGAGTATAGGTACAGCATACTGAGGAGCAGTAGCTATTACCTCCTTTTATTACCTGTCTTGAACCTATACATTGTATCCATGCAATTTTGTGAGGATGACTTAGGTCAGAAGGCCTTTTAATCTCACCTTCATAAGGGCCTGTGGAGCTTAAAATCCTTTCAAAATCCATACTAGTTATAACATTTTTAAATCTTCTATAGCCATACTCCTTAAGCAATGTGGCATCAAAAGGAGAAAAACCGGCTGATACAATAATAGCACCTACTTTAATATCCTCTTTTTCTTCTTTCTGGTTAAAGTCTATTGCCTTATTTTCACAAACATTTTCACAGATACGGCATTTTTTCTCCTTCAAATAGATGCATTCCTTATCAATATAAGCGATAAGCGGTATAGCCTGGGCAAAATGCACATGTATTGCCTTGTTTCGGGAGAGCTCAAGATTAAACACATCCGGTATCTTTATGGGGCAGTATTCGGTACAAATTGCACAGCCTGTACATTTCTCCTGAATCACATACCTGGGTTTCTTAACCAGCCTTACGGTAAAGTCACCACTCTCGCCTTCTACACTTTCTATCTCAGTATAGCTATAAACCTTAATATTGGGATGCCGGCCGACCTCGACCAGCTTTGGCGACAGTATTCAGATAGAGCACTCGTTGGTAGGAAAGGTCTTATCAAGCATAGCCATATGCCCACCAATAGATGGCTCCTTTTCAATCAGATAGACTTTAAAGCCACTATTGGCAAGGTCTAAGGCTGCCTGCAGACCAGAAATCCCGCCACCTACTACCATTACATCGCCAAAGTTTTTATCTCCCAGTATAAGTTTTAAATAATCTTTACTGCTAACTGCCTTTAACATTTAAACTCCTTTTAGATGAGCTGGGAAATAAGCTCTGTTATATCCATAATCTCAATTCGGTCTTCAGCATTTAAAACAATTCTCGTGTCTTCAAAGTTTGTAATGCAGTAAGGACAGGCAGTAACCAGCACCTCTGCACCTGTATCAATTGCCTGTCCAAGTCTGATATTTGAAAACCTCTCATCTTTTTCTGTCTCCATCCACACCCTCCCTCCACCCATGCCGCAACAAAGGGCATCTTCCCGCTCCTCTTCCATCACAAGTAACTCAATCCCATTTATAGACTTAAGTATTTCACGAGGCTCATCATATATGCCAAGATGTCTGCCCAGATAACAAGGGTCATGATAAACAACCTTTTTAGGAAAATCCTTGTTAAATTGTAGCTCACCTTTTTCCAGTAGCTGAAAAAGCAGCTCGACCATATGCAAAACATTAAAATTTACTCTAAACTGGTTATACTCATTTTTAAAGGTGTAGTAACAGTGGGGAGATGAAACCAGTATATCGGTTACATCATTATCTATGTAGTTTTTAATATTGCTCTTGGATAGATTTCTGAACAGCTCTTCATTCCCTGTTTTTCTTATGCTTTCACCACAGCAGTTTTCCTTTTCTCCAATGACACCAAAACTTATCTTAAAATGATTAAGTATCTTTGCCGTAGCCATTGCCGTTTTTTTTAGCCGTGGGTCGTAGGCTAAATAACAGCAGGGGAAATAGAGATAATCCATACCTACTTTAAATTTAGGAATATTTAAGCCAGAACTCCAGCTATATCTTTTGTCCCTTTCATCTCCAAATGGAATACCTGTCTGATTTAAATTGGAGTTAATGGTTTTTATAGGTTTAGCTGTGTCTGAAAACACATTATATCTTGTGGCAATTCTTCTTACAGCCACTATATCTTCTATCTGCCTCACATCTCTTGGACATCTCTGGGGACATTTTCCACAGGTAGTGCAGAGCCAGATATGGTCTTTTTCTATCTCGCTTAGCCCTAAACTGGCTTCTCTAATTAGTTTTCTTACACTAAACTGTCTTACCCTATTCCATGGACAGGTAGTGTCGCATTTTCCGCACTGATAACAATATTTTATAGCTTCTCCGCCTGTTTCCCTGATTTCTTCAATAACTTCTTTAAAAGGAGACACCGTTTCCATTTTTAGCCTTTGTTTATCTTTTTTGCAATAGTATCGAGCAGTTTGTCCCAACCAAACTTATCAGCTAATGCTTCAATACCAAGCTCCACTTCATCAATTTCTTCTGATCCCTTAATCTCTTCTACCTCTTTCTCTTCAAGCACCAAAGCTCCTACTGGGCATACTTTAACACACCAGGGCAGTTCAAGAGGCGGATCATCTTCACACATATCACATTTGACTGGTAATCCTGAATCAGGTTCATAAAAAAGATCTCGAGATGGGCATGAAGCACCGCAGAAGCTACACTCCACATATTCTTTTCTGTCAGGACTCTGTTCTCTTGAGCCTGTAACATAAACTCTTCTCCCAGCACACTCTGCCCTGGCATAAAAGCTTGCATAAACAGGCACAAATACATTTCTTAACTCATCTCTTACGACCCTTATACGGGATCTGGCTGGATTTATAGTGCTGTACTTAGGTTTGGAATGAAATGCAGAACAGGCAACTTCGCATGCTCTGCATCCGTGACATTTGTCCAGATCCACTTTTATAAACTTAATCTTTTTTTTAGCCACAGGAAAGCTCCTTTATTCTAAAATACCGCTTTTAACAAAATCATCATAAACATAATCAAGCTTAAGTTTATGAAGAGTTTCTTTTGTAGGTATTCCTTCATTATTCCAACCTTTATATTTATAATACTCATCCATCAGCTTCTGTTCATATTCTGGGAATCTTTTCTTCCAGTGATCCTCAGGCGGCTTTTCATCTGTTCTTCTAAGGCCTCTTTTAATATTTACTGCCCTTACCAGATTCCTAATGCGAGCTGCCGTATTCCATAACTTCTCTTCGTTATATTCTATACCAGTTGCATACTGAACAAACTTCGGGAGATTATGAATATGATAGGGTGGTTTCAAAGGAAAAGAGGAAAGCCCCGCACAAAGTCCCAGAGAATCGTCAATATAATGCATACGTTCTTGCCAGTCAACTATATCATTTATCAGTTCTGGTTCAGGCCAAAAAGGAAAGTTTTTTCCCCCCTCTCCCCACTCCATAATAAAGTTTTTAAATTTTTCTTCTTTCCCGGAAGGAATCTGTATCCAGTCTTTAATGTACTCTTCTTTTAATTCTTTTGTAGGAAAAGGTGCCTGAGGAAACTGCCCCTCAATCTGGGTTATATTTACCTTTTCACCTGTTGACCACATAATATAGTAAATGGGGTTTAGCATTCCAAGCTTTATAGGTATCTGTTCATGCTTTTTTATAGTATTTCTGTCAAAGTTTTCCGCTCCGTTGCCTATGCGCCTTGCCGCCCAGTAAACACCGTCGGCAAGGATCTCGCCTATCCCTTCTCTTCTAACGATTAAGTCTAAAAGATAGAAAAATCTTTCTCCGTTATTATCAGGGAAATCGGGCAGGTCTTTATCTGTTAATATACCATTCTCATAAAGCTCAACAGCAAATGCCATAACCTGAGGTGTGGTAAAACCATCTACACCATAATGCTGGGCTTTTGCTGCAATCTTAAGCCCGAACTCCAAACTATCAACCATGGCAGCCATTGTATAGGTAATCTTTGAGTAACATTTCATAACATAGGTTGGGAATCCGGGGAGTTCAACAATACCTGCGCATCTTACAGGGCAGTTATAGCAGCTTATCAGCTTTTTTCTCGCAGATTCCAGTGTATGAGTCCATTCCTCTTCAATCTTGGGATTCCAGAAATCCTTTCTTCTTACTCTTGCATTACCCCAGGCGAAATTATTGGTATGCCACTCCTCATCGTGCAAAGTCATCTCCTGAGGCGATCCAATATATGAAAGAATTGCTGGTACCCCCTTTATAGGGTTAGCCAACCTGTAATTTATATAATCAAGAACCTTAAGATTTTCTTCCATAAGCTCTTGGGGTTTTGCAATTAGAATATCCTTTGTCCCCCTAACAACCACTGCTTTTACCCTTTTATCACCCATAATCGCTCCAAGTCCAAGCCTGCTAACGCTTCCTCTGTGGGTTTCTATAGAAGCAAAATACACCCTGTTTTCGCCTGCAAGGCCTATGGCAAATACCTGTGCCCTTGGGTCATTTATCTCATCTCTTATAACTTCAGCGGTTTCATAGGTACTTTTTCCAAGAAGATGGCTAGCATCTCTTAATTCTACTCTGTCATTGTTAACATAAACATATACCCATCTGGGAGATCTGCCTTTAAGTATTATCTTATCATAACCTGCCTGCTTGAGCTCTGGCGCAAAAAAACCACCAGACATGGAAAAAGCCATAAGTCTAGTTTGAGGAGATATGCTAGAAACTATGGTCCTGTTAGCGCCTAAAGCCGGTGTCCCTACCAGAAGCCCCGTACTGAAAATCAGGAGATTTTCTTCTGAAAAAGGTTCACAATCATTGGGGACTCTATCCCAAATTATCTTTGCATTGGTACCAACCCCACCTAGATACTGCTCTGTGTCATTGATATGGGTCTCAACCTTTTCAATATTTCCGGTTGATAAATCAATCTCTAAGTTAAATCCTGCATCTGCATATCTCATAATTATTCCTTCTTATATGATTTTTGAGAAATTATCAATTACTATGCCAAAGAATTGCAATATTTTTTATAGGCTAATTAGCCGTATGATCTTGAAAATCTGTAATTTTTGGTGAGAAAATAACAATCAGCTGGTAAAAAATAACCGTTTAATCTCCTATCTCAGAAAAGAATCTCATTTTCTTGTTAAAATCTTCATAGTCTGAATAAAGTATGGTGTGGATACCAAAGCTTTTAGCCCTTTTTATATTATCGGGATCATCATCTACAAAAAGTAGTTCCTCTGCCTTGACTCCTAATTGCATAACTATATCACCGAATAACGATGGGTCTCTTTTGGTTTTACCCAGTGAATACGAGTTAAATATATAATCGAAAAACACAAAAAAAGGCTCCTTTTCATTGAGCTCACAAAGCCAGTTGGTTTGATCGCTTAAAATACCTGTCTTAAACCCATTGGCTCTTAGCTTAATAACCCATTCAATTACCTCGTCTCTTAACTCAAATCTGCTTAGGATCTCATTCTTTAAGGTTTCTGTATCATCCTGAATTTTAAAAATGTTTTTAAGCTCAGTAAAATAGTCTTCTTCTGTTACCTTCCCCTCCACATAAGCTATCTTAAAAATAAGCTCCTTAGCCTCTAAATAAAACTCTTCTTCATTGAGAGAATGCTTTCTCGCAATAGCAAATAAGCCTTCTTTGAATCCTTCCTCTGATATGACACCTCCAAAATCCAGCAAAACCACCTTAATCATCTTTCTCTCCTTTTACCCCAGTGCTACATCAAGCACCATCATTATGGTAAACCCTAAAAGAGTTCCCATTGTAGCCATGTCCGTATTTCCGCTTCTTTGAGCCACAGGAATAACCTCTTCCACCACAACGAATATCATTGCTCCGGCTGCGAAGCTGAGGGCATAGGGTAAAATTGGCTGGGTATAATAAACTGCAAAAGCTCCAAGAACACCTGCTACAGGCTCAACTATAGCAGAAACCTGTCCCAGAAAAAAACTTTTTCCTCTTGAAAGTCCTTCTCTGCGGAGAGGGACTGATACGGCAAGCCCTTCAGGAAAGTTTTGAATACCGATACCTATAGCCAATGAGATAGCCCCTGCCAATGTGGCAGACTCAAGACCAGAAGATACAGCACCAAAGGCAACCCCCACTGCAAGTCCCTCAGGAAAGTTATGAATGGTAATGGCAAGTACAAGAAGAGTTGTTCGCCTTAGGCTTGTTTTTACCCCCTCAGCCTCTTCCATAGCCAAGTCCTTATGAAGGTGTGGAAGAATCTTATCAACCACTCTTAAGAAAAATCCACCAAGTAAAAAACCTACAGAAGCAGGCAGCCAACCAGGTTGACCTAACTTTTCAGCCATCTCAATAGAAGGGTTAAGAAGAGACCAATAGCTTGCTGCTATCATAACACCTGCAGCAAAACCCAGCATCAGGTCCAGCGTCTTCCTACTTATGTCTTTTTTAAAGAATACACCTGCAGCCCCCAGAGCGGTGAGAAACCAGGTAAACAGAGTCGCTAAGAGCGCCTGAAGAACTGGATGTAAATTTTTAAAGCCATCAATTAACAAATCAATCATATTTTTCTACCATAAATATAGCACATAAACTCATCTTTTTTTTCAGTGCTGCCAGCCCTAAATCTGCATCCTCCTCTACAATTATATAAATATTCACAATCCATGCAATCTAAAATATCAGAAAGTTTATAAATATGGCGGTTATTGACTGCATTTTTCAACCCAGTGTTAATATGACCAAAGATTCTATCTAAATAAAAACCGCAGGGGACAAATGTACCATCGGGAAGTAAGGTCATTAAATGGGCACCGCAGGCTAAATCATTATTTTCATTAGTGGAATGGTAGCTTGTGCCAAACTTATACTTCATTGCCTTTAATGCCTCTTCAGGCGTTGGATAAAGCTCTTTGTTATTTTTGAAAAAACCGGTAAATACTGGATAGTCCATTCCCCACTCTCTGGCTCCGAAGGATTTGATAATTCTGCTTAGCTTTGGAAAATCCCTGAGATTTTTTTTATGTACCATTGTGGCAAAGGAGACGGCTTTATCAGTTTTAGCTTTTATAATATTTACTGCTTTTATCATTCTGGCAAAACTTCCAGTTCCTCTTAAGTAATCATGACTCTCTTCAAGTCCATCAATGCTAAACTGAATCTCATCTATGTATGTTAATTTTGACAGGTTTTTTTCATTAATTAATGTGCCATTGGTGAGCAAAACCACATAAGCTGGGTAGTTTTTTAAAAATTTATTGAGCTCTCCAAACTTAGAATAAAGCAGAGGCTCTCCGCCAGAAAGAAGCAGTCTTATACCTTGCAACTCTACAAACTCATCCAAGATTTTTTTTAGCATATCAAAGGGCAGTTCATAATCCTTTTTAACCCCTTGATAGCAGTGCCTGCAGGTAAGATTGCATTTTGAGGTTAGTTGAACTTCCAAATACCTCAATGAAGGTACTGGAGCCGGAACTAATTTGAGCTTTCTTTGAATTTTTTTTTCCGAAAAGCCAATAAAGCCCAATCTGATAAGCTTGTTTATGAAGGTTTTTTTAGCCTGAACCAGTTCAGGGGGTTTACCATCCTTTAAAGATATGAGAAGATCAAAGGCATCCTTATCAACTTCATATAAATCATCAGTTTTTTTATTTAGAAAATAGTAGTTTTCCAGAATCTTGGGGATAAAATGTTCAGATAGTCTTAAGAACACTTTTAATCCATTCAATATCTATTATTTTATTGGACAAAATATATTCAGTGTAGATATAAGCTCCGCAAGGGAGACCATCTGCCCCGTTATTAAAATCACAGTCTTCTGGATAAAAATCACATCTTTTACAAAAAAAAGACCTTAAATCTTCATAAAGATTTTTAAAGATGTAATTTTCTTTGTGAAGAATCTCTATATCTTTGTAAAACTTTAACGGATAACAAAATCCTGTCTCATTTTTATCTTCTCGGAAATAAGGACAAAAATACTTACAAATATCTTTAGCCATTAAAGATAAGAAAAGGGGAGCAAAAACTCCCCTCAGATGATTAAATTAGCAGGAACTTTTGCACTTACAAAGACCTTTTGATACCTTGGTTACTTTTTTTACCTTCATGGTAACCTCCTTCATAGATTTTTTAAGCCTTCATAGCTTACAATTTGAATTATATAAGATTTTAGAAAATTGTCAAATTCCAATGCCTATGTTTTTTTGATAATATTTTAAAATGAAAAAAGTTAAGAAATTCTATGTTATTAACAGAGAAGTGTTTAGCTGGTGTCTGTATGATTTTGCTGTTTCCAGCTATTCGGCAGTTATTATTGCAGTAATCTTCCCTGTATATTATGCCAATTACATTGTGGTTAATGATGAAGGGTTGGGGGATTTATGGTGGGGGAGAGCCATCTCTTTAAGTATGGCTTTAGTTGCCTTAATATCTCCTGTTGTTGGTGGTATTGCAGATTATTCGGGTATAAGAAAAAGAATGCTCGCCTTTTTTACCTATTTGGCAGCTGGTTCAGTTTTTTTGTTTACCCTATTAGAAAAAGGAGATATACTAACTGGCTTTTTTCTGATAGTTATAGCAAATATAAGTATAGAAGCTGGGTTTGTATTTTACAATGCATTTCTACCCATAATAGCACCAGCGCAACACTACGGAAGGGTATCATCATGGGGTTACGGCATAGGATATATGGGTTCTGTCTTATCATTAATAACAGCACTCTTAATCACTAAACATTTCCACATAGATTGGGTCTGGGTCTCTGTTTCATTATTTTTAATAATGTTTTCAATGCCTGCTTTTTTAATGCTACCAGAAGATCAAAGAAAGGAGAGTTTTTTCAAATCTGCTAAGAAAGGTGTATTGCTTATCTTTTCCAGCTTAAAAAAAATTGTTCAAGATAAAGGGCTTAGAAGATTTTTACTGGGATACTTTTTTTATGCCGATGGGGTTAATACAGTCATAGTTTTTTCAAGTATATACGCGTCAAATTCACTGGGTTTTAATACGAATGACTTAATAGTCCTATTTATTATGGTTCAGATTACGGCTTTAATAGGCTCATTTGGTTTTGCAAGGCTTATTGACACAAAAGGTCCTAAGCTTATAATCTTACTCTCATTGTCTTTCTGGATACTGGTAACTTTTTTAGCATATCTGGCAGATTCAAAGACTATTTTTTATATAATAGCTTTTATGGCAGGGCTTGGGCTGGGAGTTATTCAGGCATCATCGAGGGCTTTTTTTGCCTATTTCATCCCAAATAATTATGAAAATGAATATTTTGGTGTGTACTCGATGGTAGGTAAGAGCTCCTCAGTATTGGGACCTTTAATTTTTGGTGAAATATCAAGGGCATCTGGAAGCCAAAGGTTGTCAATACTATCTATTTCTCTATTATTTACGTTAGGGATTATAATAATAGCTCCTTTGAATCGGCCAAAGAAAGAAATCATCAACAATTCGGACACCATCTAGCAAATCTATATAAGATAATCAACTTCTATACCTAAGGTTTTTGAGGAGGATTGGTCCATAATTTATAAATAGCTTTTTATATGATATTTAAGGATCTTATACCTTACCTGTCTTGGCGTAAGTCCGAGCAGTCTAGCAGCCCTACTAACATTATTACCTGTGTCTCTTAAAGCTTTTATTATGTTTTCACGCTCTAAATTTATGATAGTTTCCGATAATGAAGATTTACGGTGATGTTCGTTTACTGTAAATGGTGGTGTATGCATCCTTATATGGCTTGGCAGATCTTCTAGTTCTATGACAGGTTTTTTTGCCATAATAACAAGTCTTTCAATGGTATTTTCAAGCTCTCTTATGTTCCCATACCAGTCGTATTGAATAAGCATGCTTATGGCAGCTCTGGAAATAGATACCTTTTTATTGTTTTCTTCATTAAATCTATTAAGAAAGTGGTCTATTAAAAGGGGGATATCTTCTTTACGCTCCCTTAAAGGGGGTAAAACAATGGGAACCACATTAAGCCTGTAATATAAATCTTCCCTAAATGTGCCTTCATCAACCAATTTTTTTAAATCTCTACTTGTGGCGGCTATAATTCTTACATCTACTTTTAAAGTTTTTTCTCCGCCAACTCTTTCAAACTCTTTTTCCTGAAGTATTCTGAGTATCTTAGGTTGAAGCGGAAGCGGCAGGTCCCCAATCTCATCGAGAAAAATAGTTCCTCCATCTGCAAGTTCAAACCTTCCTTTCCTTGCATAGGTGGCTCCTGTGAAGGCTCCTTTTTCATGCCCAAAAAGCTCTGATTCAAGAAGCCCTTCTGGTATTGATGCGCAGTTAAATTTAATGAATGGTTTGTCCGCCCTGTTGCTCATATAATGAACTGCCCTCGCAACCAACTCTTTACCTGTGCCGCTTTCTCCAAGGAGTAGGATGTTTGCTTTTGTAGGAGCAACTCTATGAACTGCTTCAAAAACCTCCTGCATAACATTTGATACGGCTATCATATTTTTTATAGTGTATTTACTTTTTAACTGGTGTTTTAGATAATCTCGTTCCATTAAAAGCGCCTGTTTCTCTTTTTCAAACTCTATTTTTTGTTTTACTGTTTGAGCAATCAAAGCAGCAACTATTTTTAAAAGCTGTATCTGGTCTTCAAAGGGGCTTGTATTCTCACTGCTGTCAATGTCTACACTAAGAGCACCAAGTATCTCATTTTTAAACTTGATTGGCACACTGATAAAGGATATGGCAGAGCTTTTATTTAATATTCGGGAGCCGGTTTTATTTAAAAAGATAGGATCATTTGAAATGTTTGGAATAATTATAGGTATGCCATGTTTTACAACTTTTCCAATTACACCTTCGCCCATATTGAAAACGCCTTTTTTAAGCTCATCTTTTGTTATTCCATAGGCTGCCAACATTATTATCTTTCCATCAATCTTTAAAGAGACACTGCATTTATTAAAGTTTAGGTATTCCGATATTACTCTTAAAACCCCTCTTAATGTGGAAGAAAGCTCAAGAGAGCTGCTTAAGATGTTACTTATCTCGTATAAAGTTTTAAGCTCTATTTTGGATATCCTGTTTCTCATAGTAACTCTTATGTTTAAAACATTTTACAAGGTTATATAAATCTGACATTTAACGGGGCAAACTTTTAAACAAGACTGACATCCTATACAAAAACCTTTATTAGCCACCTGCATAACCATATTCCCCATGTTATCACCAAACTCATCATCTCCTTCTATAACT
>OGCI01001818.1_pt1 | contig 16233 bp, 14 predicted proteins | sample 1570021 | NCBI WGS metagenome assembly OGCI01 (sample SAMN06264664, study PRJEB24512) | hot springs metagenome | isolation source: Hot spring water | place: South Africa: Tshipise | collected 2015-06-21 | reverse complement strand
AGCGCCTCTAAGCCCCCTCTCCGTTTACGGAGAGGGGGTTGGGGGTGAGGTCGATACAGATTTTTCAAACACCCTCAAGCGAAGTTCACAGCTCAAGGCTACCCTCTTGCGTCTAAAAGTGGGCAGGCATTTTAGGAACTTATGCTCAACAAATGTAGCCTTGTCAGGTGGTACTTGCCCCTGAACAAATTTGTCCCCTACGCCGAAAATAGCTCTCGGTAAGGGTTATGGCAGAGCGTATCCTAATCGTGGATGATGAGGAAGACCTTCGCTATGTGCTGGCGCGCCAGCTCCGCAAAGACGGTTATCAGATTGACACAGCCTATGACGGAAACGACGCCATAGAGAAGATGCGCCAGACCGACTATGCGGTCATCCTCACCGATATGAAGATGCCCCGCCGAGATGGGCTGGGGGTGGTGAGTGCTGCACGCGAGCTGTTGCCTGAAGCCGAGATTATTGTGCTTACAGGGCACGGCTCGCTGGAGAACGCGCTCCAAGCGTTCAAAGCAGGCAATATCTTTGAATATCTGCTCAAACCGTTGGACGATATTGCGGTGCTGAACACGATTGTCGCGCGCGCGCTGGAGCGACGCAACCTGCGCTTGCACAACCGCCAACTTTTTGAGCAACTCCAGCAAGCTTATGAGGAGCTCAAGCAGAAATCGGATCAGCTCATCCAGCAGGAGAAGATGTCAGCTGTAGGCACGCTCGCTGCGGGGGTAGCGCACGAGCTGAACAATCCGCTGACCGCCGTGGTCGGCTTCGCTCAGATAGTGCAAGAAAAACTGACCAGCAAGCGCCCTGCGAACTGGAACGACACCGAATACGAGCGCTTGCTACGCTCTATTGAGAATTTGGTACAGGGTGCCCATCGCGCCCGTGATATTGTGTCCACTTTGCTTCGTTTCGCTCGCAGCTCTCGCCCTGAAGCGCGCACGCTTGTTGACCTACACCAAGTGCTTCGCGATACCTTCATGTTTACGGAGCATCTGTTCCTAAGGCACGGCATCACCTTGCAGAAGCAGTTCACGGATGAGACGCCCACGATTTTGGCGAACGCCTCACGACTCCAGCAAGTGTTCACCAACATATTCATTAATGCTCAACAGGCGACCCCTACAGGGGGCGTGGTCACCGTGCGCACGGTCTGTGACCACGAACGTGGTGGGGTCTGGGTGCATGTGGAGGACACAGGCGTCGGCATCCCACCTGAGGAGCTGGAGCGCATCTTCGAGCCGTTCTACACACGCAAACAGGAAGGCACGGGGCTGGGGCTTTCTATCACGCGCCAGATTGTGGAAGAGCACGGGGGCGAAATCCAAGTGCGAAGCGAGGTCGATCAAGGCACTTGCGTCTCGGTCTTCTTGCCCACCACCAGCGTGAGCGAGCAAAATCCACCCCAACCCTATCTCCCCCAGTCGCTGAGCGCGTAGAGCCATCGCACGGGTGTTTTGAGGGGGAAGGCACGCTTATAGAGGCTGTGTTGCTCTCGCAAAGCCATCATCCCTCATCGCACCCGAACGCGCATCATACAAAGCCCTGCCAATGCCATAAACCCCGCTCCGTATAAAAACACAATCCGATAATCTCCACCCAATCGGTCAACCAACACGCCTGCAAGTTGCGGTCCCAACACCGCCGAGAGGTTAGAGGCTAAGTAGTACATCCCCGTCATAATGCCCGCCCTCAACTGGGGTGCTGTGTCGTACAAGGCAGGGAGCGAGTTCACATTGATGAGCGCCCAGAACATCCCCGCAGGGATGAGAAACCCTATCATCATCCAGAGGCTCTGCACGAAGTAGCCATAGGTCATCATGCCAATCAAGCCTGCAATTCCTGTCAAAATCAGGGGGCGTCGTCCGAGTTTGGTGGCGAGCAAACCGCTCGGCACAGCGAACGCCACGAAGGTCAGCGGCAGAAGGGCTACAATCATGCCCATCCTGCCCGGCTCAATCCCCAGCACCTGTCGCCCGATGAGCGAGAGGGTCGCCTCAATCGCTGTGAAGCCCATGAACCAGCTGAAAATCGCTCCCAACATCCAGCGCACCGAGCGGTCGCTGGCGGACAGGAGACCGTGAAGGCTTTCCAAGAAGCCCGCCTCGTCCTGTTCTGAGTGTCCCAGCGGCTGACGCGGTTCGTGGATGAACAGGAGTGCGATTATCAAGGCGAGCGCCATCATCGCCGTTCCGAAAAAGAAGGGCGCAGGACGCCCCAGCTGGTCGTACAATACGCCCCCAAGAAAATACGCCAGCACCGCACCGGCCCCAAGCATCAGGTTGATGATTCCGTTGGCGAGACTGCGCTGACTGGAGGGATAGAGGTCGCCGATAAGCGCCACACCTGGTGAGCGGAAGAGCGCGTTGCCGAAGTTCGTGAGGAAAATCGTGAGCATCACCAACGGCGCACTCGGCACGAACGGCACGAGCGCAAAGGCTGTGCCCGCTATCGGTGCGCCCGCCAAGACCCAAGGCTTGCGACGCCCAATCCGCGTGCGCGTGCGGTCGGACAGCGTGCCCACAATCGGCTGAAGGAACATATTGATGTAATTGTCCCAAGTCATCACGAACATAATCAGCGTAGCGCTGAGTTGCATCTCTTTGAGGAAAATCGGCACAAAGTGGTTGAAAATCGGCATCACCATCCCCATGCCCATAAACATCGCCCCCAAAAACAGGGTGCGCCCCACAGGGAATCTTGGTTCCGTCGTGGTGTCCATCGTCCATACAGTTCCTCTCAAGGTGGTATAATCCCTTCAGTGGCACGCGCAAAGCGATGGGCGTGGTCAACGCTCTGGGCAACGATCCTTTCGCTCGCCCCGATAGCGGGGATGTGGCTCGCTTTTTGCGCGTGTTCGGGCACGCTTCAGGCGAACTGCTGTCAAAAAGCTCCCTCCCAGGCTTGTTGCGCTCAGCAGGAGCAGGGTGGATGCTGTGGCAGCTCTGCCACCGATTGCGCCGAGCGATGCCCCGGTTGCCACAAGTTCAACGACCCTCCGAACCCTCTCGCCTTCAGCCGAGCTGAGTTAGGAAACACTGAGTGGGCACTGATTGAGTTTGAGTTGCCCACGCTGGAGAGGGTCTCGGTATCGGTTTTAGGTTGGGGGCTACCGACTGTTCGGAACCATTCGCCCCCGCTTTACCCCTTAGTTCCCCGTGCGCCTCCTGCTTGTTGAGCCGTTCTGACCCTCGCTTCGGTGCCCTGAAAGTGGGCGCTGAGGTTGCTAAGTCAATCGCATCACACGATCACGCTCAACCCAGGAGGAAAGCAATGAGACACTGGATACTTTTTGGAATTTTCGCGTATGGCTCTATGCCGTTAGGATTTTCGCAAGAGGGCAGTGGTGGCTGTCCTGCTTGTGTGGTGATACAGTCGCAACAGCGCAGTGATGTGGAGGTCGGTTTCGCCGAGCTCACCGTGCCCAGAGGTCAGATGAGCTGGTTCACGATTGGCTCGCCCAGCTCGGACGAGAACCGCTTCCGCACCTTCTTCAAGACGGGGATTACCGACCGCTTAGATGCTGGTCTGGGCTACTCGCACTATGGCGAGCGCACCACCCTGCAGATTACCTACCAGCTAACCCGTCAAGATGAGCGGACACCCGTGAGCCTGCTGACAGGCTACGGTTTCTCGTCCACCTACACACGCTCCCAAGAGGGTTTTTACTTGATGGGCGTGCGTACCGACGGCAATCTCTCGTTGATGGGAGGCTGGCAACGGCTTCGGAGTGGGCGCGATATCGGGTTCATCGCCGCAAACTACCGCTTAGACCCCGACACCGCGCTGATGTTCTATTCCCATCAGCCGACGATGGTGGGCGAGCCGACTTTGTACAACCTGGCGCTCGTTCGGCGGTTCGGCGAGTGGAACTTGGGTATCTGGTGGTTTCACCCCACCAAAGAGAGCGATGTTGGCATCTCGGTATCGCGCTCGTTTGCAATAGGCTGGTAGGGTGTCCCCTCTCCCGCAGCGCCGGGAGAGGGGAGTGCTCGGTTCATTCCCCCTGCATTTAGCAGGTGTCCACCATATCCTCGGTCTGTACACCCTAAGCGCAGGGGGAAAGAACAAGTGTGTCGGTTCCCCACGCTTGCGGGGAGAACCGTTCTCTACAACCAAGTTATCTCTAAATCTTGCGCTCGTACAAAAAGACGCCGTCGGTGGTGCCCAACACAAGACTGCCTTTCCAACCTCCCAGCGCCACAATCCCGGCACCCACGACCTCTATCATGGTGCGTTGGAGCGTGGAATCGAGCCTTACCAGCGCCCCGCGTACGGGGGCAAACCGCCGAGTTGGCTCTTCACATAGCCCCACCCATCGTTGTCCTTGGTAAGAAAAGAGGCTGGTTGCTCGCAAAGGGTAGCGCAACTCCACTCCCCCCTCCAAGCGGAACGAGTGGCGATGAAGGCTCTTAGCAGTTGTGGCATAGCTGTAGAGGGTCAACTGGTTCTCTTCCGTCACGACCCATTGTAGGCGCATGTTTTCGTAAATAGGGCGCCCCCCTGCAGGAAAGTTCTGCACATCCACAGGCTGGAAGCTCCTGTCATAAGCCGTTATCTTATCCCTGCTGATTGCCCACAAGTGGAGAGGGCTAACGCTCAGCGATAGATGGCGCTCCTGGGTGATAGGCTCTTCCCAGCGCTGGCGTCTGGGGTCGTAGCGGAACAGTCCCCCTTCCGTCGCCACACACAGGTCGCTTCGGAAGACCACAAGGGCAAGCATTTGAGCCGTTCGGCGGTCGTTGGTGGGAATGCCTACCGATTGAGCGCGCCCCGCGCCAGAGCGCACCCAACACAACCCCTCGCCCGTGTTGGTTGTGAACCATACTGCGGTGGGAGTTGAGGCGATGTCCCTAACGGTAGCGCGTTCCGCATAGCGCGTTGCGGTGGTACTCGGCGGGTTCAACTGCCACAGCCCTTCGCGTGTGCCCATCCAAATACCTGAACTCAACACTGTAAGGCATTCTACGGGGAGGTCTATCAACGGCGTCAAGGGTTGTTCTTGAATTTTCTGCTTCATCGTTCGCCCCTATGTACGGGACGAGTGGAGCGTTGGGAGGTTTCATCTTTGCTCAAGAACTTCCGCTCGCCTGCGTCAAAGCGTTCTGCTTCGCCCCTTGCTTGGCAAGTCGGTCGGCGCGGCGGTTCTGCTCGCGCGGGATGTGGTGCGCCCGAAACTCGGCGAACTTCTTGCCCCGCTCACGCACCTGCTTCAAAAGACGCAACAGGTGGGGTTGGTGCACCTTGTAGCGCCCCAGCCACTGTTTCACGAGGAGCTCGCTGTCGGAATACCAGTTCAGGTGGGTAATCTGATGCTGGTGTGCCAGTTCCAGCCCCCGAACCAGCGCCCTGTATTCGGCTTCGTTGTTCGTGGCGGTGCCAATCGGTTCCGACAGTTCGGCGAGGAGGTTGCCCTCAGCGTCGGTCAGCACGACCCCAATCCCCGCCGAACCCGGATTGCCCAACGATGCGCCATCGGTGTACAGGTTTGCCCGGCGCACCTCGTAGCCTAATTCCAAAGGGGCTTGTCCCATAGGTTCTCCTGCTCCCTCACTCCACCTCCACCGTAAACGCACTACTGGGCTGGACAACGCGAACGATAACGCCATTTTGAGAGCGCGCCCACCCTGAGCGAATGTTTGGAATCTGCCAAATCAGGGCGTCCATGTCGTCCACCGTCTCGATCGGAACCCCGTTCACCCGAATGGAGCGTGGTGTATCCCAACCGACAACCCACAAGTAGAGCGCAGGGAGATCACTGGCAGGGGGCACAACCTGGATTTTGAGCCTGCCCTCCTCCTCTTGGAGCGAACGGATACCAGGAGCGGTGCACGCCACGAGCCTGCCACCCGCTGTGCGCGCCAGCAAAGTCTTCGGTTCAAGGTGGATACCGATACGCTGTGCCAGACAGGGTACTAGCAGGCGCGGGTTCAGGTTCCAAGTGTACTCCTCGCTCCCTTTCGGAATGCTGAACGCGTCGGGGTAGAACCCTTCCCAGCGCGCGGAGCGGTCGCTCACCCACTCCTGCATCTGCACAGCACAAAGCGTAATCGTGTCGGCAAGGCGTTTCCAGTCGTGGGTGGTGTCTAACTCTGCCAGCCGATAGAGGGCACGCGCATAGACCAAGCCGTTCCACTGGACGGCTATGCCGAACCACGGTTGTTGATTGAGCCAGGTGGCGCCAAAGGCAGGGATGGTGGCTCCCCGCATAATCGGGCGGTCGGTAAGACTCCATGTGTACACAAATGGCACGCCCCGCAGTGCCCACAGGCGCGCTCCTTTCAGATAAGCCTCGTCGCCCGTGAGGATGTAGGCGTCCAGAAGCACCTGAATAGCGTGGGGCACAGCGAGCAGGTCGGGCACATAGAGCGGGAGTTCCCAAGTCTGGGCACCCTCAGGGCGGCGCTGATTGAGCAAGAAACGCGCCGTGCGCAGCAAGCTCTCTCGGCTGGCGCCGTCTAAAGTAAGAAGTGCGTACTGTCCAACGGGAACTGCCTTCAGCGCGCTCCAGCCTGAGGCGGTATCGCCCGCTTTGCCCAGTTGGTTGTGGCGTGGGGTCTGGGGTTGCCACTCCCAGCTTCCGTTCGGACGCTGGCTCTGGCGCAAGCGCGCCACCTCGTCTGAAAGTGCCTTGAGGGTCTCTGGAAACCGCCCGATGTAGAATGCCAACTCCCAGCCGATTTGTTCGGGCAGGCGTGCCGAGACCGCCTCGCGCACCTGCTCCAAGGAGCGCTGACGACGCAAATCTTCAGGGAAGAGCCGATGCCCAAGCGTCCACAAGCCGAGCGCAACCAGAGGGTCGTATTCGGTCGGTCCGGTGTTGGTATGGAGCCACCGACGCTGAGTACCATCATAGGCGTTGAGTAGCCCCTGCACCGTGAGTGGAATAGAGGCGAGGTCGTTGCGCATTGGAGCAGGCGGGTAGGGCATCCCCACACGCTGAAGGTACTGGTCAACCGCCTCGGCGACATCGGTGGCATCGGCGCGCACAACGAGGCTGGCGCTCAGCAAGACCGAAGTGCCTTTTAGCAGGCGGAACGGCTCACGAGCGACCTCACTGTTCTCATCTGCCCAGCGGGGTATCGCTGGCGCCCACAAGGCGAAGCGATGGTTCGCACCTTGCTCCAAGAAGTTCGGCGAGGCGAATAGCGGGTTCGGCGCACGCAAAACCCCCGACCAACCCGCTTGAGGGTCCCATTCCATACTGACCAACAGCCCGCGCCAACGCACCGCCATCAAGGGCACTGTGACTTTCAGCGGGTCAGGCGAAAAACGCAGATGAGCGGGGGGCGACACATAGCGCGTGTCGGAAGAGCGCTCGTCCCCAATCAGGTACTCCAGTCCCGGAAAGAGCGCCTCATCTTTCGCAGAGCCGAACGAGCCATCGCCGATGCGCAGGTCAGGAAACCGAAATCGGTAAAGATGCGAGTCGGTCGTGGCGGTGATGCGCCCCGTCATTTCCAAGCGGTTGCCGTTCAGTCGGAACTCCACCGTCCCGCGAGCGGTTAGCCCGAGGGTGCCCTGCACAATCACGCGCATCCCCTCAGGGTTGGGCGTGATGTCTTGAGGAACCAAGCTCACGGTCTTGGGCGAACCGCCCTCCACATTGACCACCGCTTCGGCTACTGGTGCGGAAGAGGCAATCGGCACCCAGTCGCCTCCCACTTTGGCGAATACCCGAAGCGCGCTGGGCGCGCCCCACGCAGGGCTAAACACCACACGCAAGAACTCGTTCTGGAGAACGACCTGCTCGCCTGCCTTCTCGGCGCGGTTCCCTTGTGAGGGCAAAGAGGGCAAGTTTGGCACGACCACAGGGTCTATCAGCACGGTGTCGTTGCCTGCGTCCGAGCGCAGGAACAGGCTCAGGCGCGGGCGCGCCCCTACCCGAACAGGAAGGACGACCTCGCGCGCGGCGCTCGGCGGAAGAAACTCGGTGCTCACTTGGGGCGTGTTCAGGACTTGCGCGTCCTGCAGGCTGAGTGCGCTCAGGCGGAGCTGAGTGCCCAACCAAGTACCTGCCCCCACATTCTGGATGACGGCGACCAGTTCCGCCACCTCGCCCGGCTGATGAACGCGTCGGCGCGTGTTCACGCTGACCAACCGAAGCCGAGGCTGGAGCGGGTAGACACGGGCGGTCGATTCAGGCTGGAGTTCACTAATTTGTGCCGAGCGTGCGCCTGCGAAAGCATACTGGAGCCACAAAACGCCTTGTTCTGGGATAAGCGCACGCAAAGAGGGCTGATTGGGTGCGCTCAATACGAACTCGTCGCCAGGGCGCCCCCGCACCTCCAAGACGCCCTCAGGAGGCAGTTCGCGGGCAACGCGCCGTGCGAACCGCTCGCGTAGGCGTACCAATCGCGCCTCAGCGATATACGCCCAGTCGTAGTTCGTGTTGCCACGCCCATCTACTTCAAAGATGATGGCGACCTCTCTGCCGGCGTAGGAGGTCAGATCGGCAGAGAGTTTGTACCAGCCCTCCCCAAGAACCTCTTGTGTGCTGAGCGTGGTTTCTCCTAACAAAAGCCGTGCGCGAATGCCGTCGTGGGGGCGCTCGGTGTCGGTGCGCGGGATGTCATCCGAAAGCCCGACCCACGCCATCAGCACCAGTCGATCGCCTGGGTTGACGGCGGGCAAGTTCACCGTGAAGCGGGCGCGTGCGGGGCGTGCTGTTGGGTGCAGTTGCGCGCCCAATCGCTCAACCCCACCCGAGCGCACCTTCTGAAGGCGCGAACTGCCCAGAGCGTCCGTAACCTGTGCCGTGTGCCAGCGCGCAGTGAGGTCTTCTAACAGGTGGACACCATCGGAATAGGGCTGAGCGTAAACACCGAGAAAGAGTGCCAGCCAAACGCCTAACCAACCGATTCGTTGCATTGGAAACTCTATTCGCCCCTTCCTCTGCTTCACCTGCCTGAGAGAGGATTGTTCGTTGGTTCAAAGTAGCGCCAGCCTCCCACTCTTTGAGTGCCCTTTTGTCAGTCCTCTCACCCCCCACTGTCATTCTGAGCGAAGCGAAGAATCTCAACGAAACCCCAAGCACAGACCCTTCGCTAACGCTCAGGGGAGGGTGCTTGAAAAATCGTGGCACGGGCATCCTGCCCGTGGAGCGAAGCACGCAAGCCACAAGGTAGGATAGGATGTGTCCGCTGGGAACGCAGGCGTCTCGCCTGCACTGTTAATCTCTTGGGCAAGATGCCCAAGCCACGAACGGCATCCTGCCTGTGAAGGGCATGCTTGGGCAAAGATGCCCAAGCCACGAGCGGGCGGGACGCCCGCGCTCCCAGTGATTTTTCAAACACTCTCGGGTAAAAGAGACTTTCACCTCCTCAGCAGGGTACCCTTATTAAGCGAAAGTGCCGAATCGCTTAATAAGGCTTTCGGTTATCAACGAACGCTTAATAAGGAGGTGTAGGGTGAAACGCGGTCGGACAGGCGAGTACGAAATCAGTATCGTGGGGGGCGAGCGTATCTACGCCTTCGTTCCTTTCCCCCTACCTCCCGACCCTCCGCTGGAAATGACCTCCGAACGCCAGCGATTGTTGGAGCGCGCGACCCTCGCTCTGGGACGCCTTGACAGCATCTCGCTACTATTACCCGACCCGAACCTATTTTTATACAGTTATGTGCGTCGTGAAGCGGTGCTCTCGTCCCAAATTGAAGGCACCCAGTCCACCCTGACCGACTTGCTTCGGTATGAAGTGGCTGGGGCTGGAGGTATGCCGATTGAGGATGTCACAGAGGTCTCCAGCTATGTCTCGGCGTTGGAGTATGGTCTAAAACGGCTCCAAGAGGGCTTCCCGCTCTCAGGTCGTCTTATCCGAGAGATGCACGCTGTCTTGCTGGCACAGGGGCGTGGAAGTGAGAAAGAGCCCGGCGAGTTCCGTCGCTCGCAGAACTGGATTGGTGGGACGCGCCCCGGCAACGCCCAGTTCGTGCCTCCGCCTCATCATCGGGTTGGGGAGTGCATGGCGAACCTTGAACGGTTTCTGCACGACCCGAACTCTGCTTATCCCAGTCTCGTCAAAGCAGGGTTAGCCCATGTACAGTTTGAGACCATCCATCCCTTTCTTGACGGCAACGGGCGCATAGGTAGGCTCCTCATCACCTTCATTTTGCACCGCGAGCAGGTACTCACTCGCCCGCTACTCTATCTGAGCCTGTACCTCAAAAAACACCGTGAGGAATACTACCGCTTGCTAAATGCCGTGCGCTTTGAGGGTGATTGGGAGGCGTGGATTGATTTCTTCTTGGAAGGGGTTGACCAGACCGCAACGAACGCTGTTGAGACGGCGAGGCATCTGGTTGAACTCTTTCAAAATGGTGCGCAAGCAATTCAGCAAGTTGGGCGGCGGGCGTCCACCGCGTTGAATGTCTTCCGGCTCTTTTGCCAAAAGCCTCTGCTGAGCATCCCACAAATCAGTGAACAGGCGGCGCTGTCTTACCCCGCAGTGTCTAATGCGATTCAGGTGCTGGAAGCGCTGGGTATCGTGGAGGAGATAACCGAACAGCGTCGCAACCGCCTGTTCGCCTATAAAGAATATCTGCGTATCCTTAGCGAGGGGACAGAACCGCTATAATCCCTGCTGTGGCACGGCACTCCCCCAGCAAACCCTTTTACCCCGAACTCGGGTACAATCCTGCCCGTATGAGCGAGCGCAAGAGGGTATTGACAGGCGACCGACCGACGGGCAAACTCCACTTGGGGCACTATGTCGGCTCCTTGCAAAACCGCGTGAAACTCCAAGACGAGTACGAGTGCTACTTCCTTATCGCGGATCTGCACATGCTGACCACGCGCCCCACCCACGAAGACATCGAGGAGATGCGTGAGAACATCCGCCAGATGGTGCTGGACTACCTTGCTGTCGGGATTGACCCCGCCAAATCCACCATCTATCTGCAGTCGGCGGTGCATGCGGTCTACGAGATGAACCTGATTTTTGAGATGTTGGTGACCTTGCCTCGCCTAACGCGCCTGCCCAGTATCAAAGATATGGCACGCGCCGCGAACCTTGACGACGAGTCGGTACCGTTCGGTTTGATTGGTTACCCTGTCCTGCAGGCGGCGGACATTTTGATGCCCCGTGCGCATTTGGTACCCGTTGGCAAGGACAACGAGGCGCATGTAGAAATCACCCGCGAGATTGCCCGACGCTTCAACAACCTGTATGGCGAGGTGTTTCCCGTTCCCGATGTGTTGCTGAGCGATGTGCCGACGCTGGTAGGCACCGACGGCAAGGCGAAGATGAGCAAAAGCCTCAACAACGCCATCTTCCTCTCGGATGATCCTAAAACGGTGGAGAAGAAGGTGCGCGGGATGTATACTGACCCCAACCGCATCCGTGCCGACATTCCGGGCACCGTGGAGGGCAACCCGGTGTTCATCTACCACGATGTGTTCAACCCCAACAAAGAGGAAGTGGAAGACCTCAAGGCGCGCTACCGCGCAGGCGCTGTAGGTGATGTGGAGGTCAAAGAGAAACTCGCCCGTGCGCTCAACGCCTTCTTAGACCCCATCCGTGAACGGCGCGCCCAGTACGAGAAAGAGCGCGGGCTTGTGGAAGAGATTATCTACATAGGCACGCTCAAAATGGGCGAAATCGCCGACCAGACACTGGATGATATGAAGCGGGCAATGGGACTGCGTGGGATTTGGCGCAATATTGAGCGTAAAGCCCGCGAGCGAATGAAGCAACAGACCGCCCTTCCACGCCCTTAAAGCCATAGTTGCGAGGTATTCTTTTAGCAGGTGAGCGTTATGCAACCTCCCCGTGAGCAGGCGGAACAGCGTGCCGAAGCCGAACGCCAGCGTGCTGAAGCCGAACGCGAATCACGCCAACAGTTGGAGGTGGAGTTAGAGCGTCTGCGTGCCAAACTCGCCGAGCAAGGCATTTCGCTGGAGAACCTCTCGGGCTAAGGGTTCACAGGCTCCGTGAGGTAAAGCACGAGGCACTTGCACGCCCCGCCCGATTTGATGAACTCGCTCATCGGCACCTCGTAGACCGTGTAGCCCCGCTCTTCCAGATAGAAGCGAAGCACGGGACAGCCCGCGGGCATCACCACCTGCTTGTCTGCGACCACTGAGTTGCAGGCGAACCGCAATGCCTCCTCAGGCGTGACGGGAATCGTCTCAAAGTGCTGTTCTATCACCCGACGAGCGTACCAATCAAAGGCGTCAGGATAGTAGGCAACAAGGCGCCCGCCCAACGGAAGGAAACAGGTATCCAAGTGATACCAGCGGTCGTCTACCAGCTCAAGACTCAGAGTTGGAAACCCCGTGAGTTCGCTGAGGTAGCGATGGGCACAGATGTCAGTGCGTTTGCGGTAGCCCGCCACGATGGTGCCGTCAATCAAAAAGGCGTCTCCTTCGCCCTCAAAAGCGCAGTCCGACGGCATCAGGTGGACTTGGTAGCCTTGTTGGCGGAACCAATGCTCAAAGTAAGGCTCTTCCACTTGGCGTTCGGGGTGTCGGAAGCGGGAGAGAACAACCTGTTTGCCCGGAAGAGGCAGCCCGGCGTTGGCGGTGAACACCATATCAGGTGCCTCGCTCGCCTGCTCTATCAGGGCCACCGGAATCCCGACCTGTTCGGTCAGCGTTTGATACAGCTGTTCCCACTGTTTCCAAGCCTGACGCTTGTCGGGCTTGTCGCTCAGGTGCATCCAGGCGTTGATTTCATAAAGTAAGTCGTAAGCGCTCGGTGCGCACATCAGTAACTGTACGACACGGGTCGCTGGCTTCGCGTTCAAAGGCATCGTTTGCATTCGGCACTCCGCTATTTTCTTCGGTAAAAGGGTTAGACTGCAGAAAACCGTCAAGCGTTTCCCGCGAGTCAATTATGCCACAGTTTTGGGCATGCTTGAGCAGGCAGGGAAAGGCTCTGATGAGGGCAAGCAAGGGATTGTGGAAAGACAAAACCACCTTGTAGTCTTGAGCGTACGCGCAGAGTCTCGGCTCAGAGTTTCTTGAGGATTCTTCGCTTCGCTCAGAATGACAAAATGTGATATTATCTCGTGAGCGGAGATCAACGCCTCCTGCTTCACGAAGCAGAGTGTACTTGTACAACCTGATGTCCCATTCGTCACCCTGAGCGATAGCGAAGGGTCTGATAGACTGCTTGGGTTCTGCCTTCTCACGGAAAAGGAGGAGGACTGTCTGAGCGCGCTTGGCTTGGAATGTACCGTCGAGAGTATTGTTTCTGTCCTGCCTCGCCTGATGCGTACTGACGAAGGAACCTCCTACAGCACATCCATCTTTCTCAGGAGCTCTTGAAGTCGCTGGCGGGTGCGCTCTGAGACGGGCACCAACGGCAAGCGCACCACCTCTTCAATAAGCCCCATCATCGCCATCACACACTTCACAGGCGCGGGGTTCGTCTCCCAGAAGTTGGCTTGCATCAAGGGCTGGAGCCGATAGTGCCACTGGCGGGCGGTCTCCAAATCACCTTGCAACGCCGAACGCACCATCTGAGCCGTCCATTCGGGCAGTTGGTTACCAATCACCGAGATGACCCCATCCCCACCCATGATCACTGTCGGAACGGCGAAGATATCATCGCCTGCATAGACCGCAAACCCTTCAGGACGCTCTTGGATAATCTCCAGCGCTTGGATAAGGTTCCCGCTCGACTCCTTGACAGCGACCACATGGGGCACTTCGTTAGCGATTCGGAGCACCACTTCGGGCAGGTAGTTGCGCCCCGTGCGTGAAGGCACATTGTACAAGATAATCGGGATGTCGGCGCGCTCAGCGATGGTCGCGTAGTGGCGCAGAAGTCCCTCCGGTTCGGGCTTGTTGTAGTAGGGCGTGACCGATAGCACGGCGGTCGCCCCTGCACGCTTGGCGTGCTGAGCCAGCTCCACGGCTTCGTGGGTGGCGTTGCTCCCAGCGCCGGGGATAACAGGCACGCGCCCGTTCGCCTGCTCCAGCACAATATCCATCACCCGCCGATGCTCTTCGTGGGTAAGGGTGGCACCTTCGCCCGTGGAGCCTGCAGGCAACAGGGCATCCACACCTGCCGAAATCAGGTGGTCAACCAGCTGTCTCAGGCGCGGCTCATCAACAGAATAGTCGCTTCGAAACGGCGTGACCATCGCCACGCCCAGTCCTCTAAAGGGCATCGTTCGCATCGTTGTCCTCCCAGTTTGTTTTAGGATTGTAGCACACGGTCTAACACCTGTTCTAAGCTCCAGAAACCCGTGTGCTGGGGGAGCCACTCGGCACAGCGAACTGCACCGTAGGCGAAGCCGTCTCGGCTCTTGGCGCGGTGGGTCAGCTCAATCCAGTCGTAGGGACCGTCCAACAGTAGGCGGTGAGTGCCGAACTCGCTTCCAAGACGGATGGTACTTAGGATGAACTGCTCTTTAGGCAGGCGCGCTTGGGCGGGTGGTGCAGGCACCCAAGTACGGGGCGTGGTGAGCTGCGCTTGAAGCCGTTCCGCCAGTTGGCGTGCCGTCCCGCTGGGTGCATCGGCTTTGCCCCGATGGTGGATTTCCTCAATCGCCACATCCCATCCCTCAAGGCGCAACAGCTCGCTGGCTAACGCCACAGCATAGTGGATGAACCGTTGAACCGCAATAGAGAAGTTTGGGGCGTACAGCACGCTCCCACCTGCTTGGAGTACCTGTTGGGCAAGGGTTTCGCGCTGGCTATCCCAGCCTGTCGTGCCAATGACCAGAGGGCGTTGGGTTTGGAGTGCCAACTCTACGGTGTCGGGCACGGCACTGGCATGAGAGAAGTCAATCAGCACCTTTGCCTCACGCACAAGCGCCAGGCGTTCGGTGGGAGGAGTATCGCGTCGGATTGCGCCTAACACGGTATGACCGCGTGCGGTGGCAACGCGTTCAACCGCCTGACCCATGCGTCCATAGCCAATCAGTGTGATTCGCATCGCTTTGGCTCCTTAGGGGGGACGCACTTGAGAGAGGCGCACGCTACGGGGGACTCTGCGGGATTCCCCAAGAGAGTAGCGCTCCACCAAGCGTCGGCTTGGCGACAGTCTGAATGGTCTTCCCATTCAGCCCAACCGTGAGGGATGCCGTTCCGCTCACAGTTTCGGCGGGGAACCCTTTCGGGAGCGGTCTTCAACTCGGCGGTCTGGCGCTCCGTACTCTTGTTCACCCGCGACCTCTACTCCATCTGTCCCTTCTGTCTGCACCCGCTTGCAGACGGGAATAGTATACCCAGTCTTTTTAGGGTGTCAAGGGGGGTGTTTGAAAAATAGCAAGCGGATAGTGCAAACCCGTGTTTGTTAGCCCTCACCCTCCCCTGCCCTCCCTCTCCCAAGGCTTTGGGCGAGGGAGGGAGCCTGCCTGAGGGTTCCCCACGCTTGCGGGAGGAACCTGACGGAGGGGGGCACGACACCCTGACAAGGGTACATCACTTGAGTTCAAAACATGCCGACACGCCTCTACCTTGATGCCTGTTCGTTAGCCCCTCGCCCCCAACTGTCATTCTGAGCGCAGCGAAGAATCTCAGTGCCACGCTAAGCAGAGACCCTTCGCTTCGCTCAGGGTGACAGGGTGGGCTTGTCAGGTGGAACCGAAGCTCCCTACTCAGGGCTACCTACTTGCGTTTGAAAGTGGGCAGGGTTCTGGAAAATTGAACTCAACAAATGTACCCCTGTCAGGGCACGATACCCCTACCCAACCCTCCCCCCAAACGCATGGGGAGGGAGAGATTGGTTCCCCACGCTTGCGGGGGGAACCTGAAGGAGGCGGGTAAGAAACCCCAGTGGCTTGGGTACAATACACAGTAGGCTCGATGACGAGCTATGAGGAGGGATTACCATGAACCGTATTGAAGCGAAGAATTTGATTGGCGGTCAGTGGCAGGAGTCGGTCTCTGGGAACCGATTTGAGAGCTACAACCCTGCAGATACCCGCGAAATCCTCGGCAGTGCTCCCCGATCGACAGCAGATGATGTGAGCAAGGCAGTCCATTCCGCACGCGAAGCCTACGACTCGTGGCGACGAATGTCCCGTGTCAAGCGCGGTGAATATATAGACCAGTTAGCCCAACTCATTAAGCGAGACCTGAATTTCCTCTCGGAACTGGTGACGCGCGAGTGTGGCAAGCCCATCAACGAGGGGCGCGCCGATGTAGTCGAAGCGCTCCATATGGCTCAGCTGGTAGCGGGGATGGCGCGTATGCCCCACGGCGAGATTATTGAGAGCGAGATTGCTGAAAAAGATGCCTATATCCTGCGCAAGCCGAAAGGAGTCGTCGCTTGTATCACCCCG
>OGCI01001815.1_pt1 | contig 16281 bp, 12 predicted proteins | sample 1570021 | NCBI WGS metagenome assembly OGCI01 (sample SAMN06264664, study PRJEB24512) | hot springs metagenome | isolation source: Hot spring water | place: South Africa: Tshipise | collected 2015-06-21 | reverse complement strand
CCTTGCGGGCGCGGCGGCGGGAGGCAAACGGGACCTTCAGACGGCGGATCGCCGTATCCGTGGCAGAGACCGCCGCGCAAACCAGCGCCGCTCTCCCCGGCCGAAGATCCGACCTAATCGCTTCGGCGATCCCGCCATCGGCCCTGTGGAGAAGTGTCGTTTGAACCCTTCCCCGCCAGTCGCGTACGGCACGAACGCAAACCCCTCCATGGGCGCCGATGTCCACTCCGTAGCTGATCCGCGTGCGCATTGGAACCGTTTGCATATACCGCCCGCCCGCTCCGATTGTCCAGCCTATCCCGCCGTCGGTTTACCGTCGTGAGGGGCTGCGACGAGGTCGGCCAGCGCGCGTCCGGGCGGCCGCGCCTGGACATGGAGAACAGTCCGGAGGAAGGCACGCCCAACGATGAATGCGGGTGCAGCGGGCTGGGCAAGGGGCCCGTGGTGGCTTCCCCGGCGGAACACTCGCCAACGAGAACCCCTTGGCTCCAGAAAAGGGACGCAGCCATGGCGGGTGGATAACGGCGATGCCGGAGCGGAAAGGAGCTCTGGTTGACCGACGGCGGGCGGTTCGGGGCACATGGACGGGATGGTGGAGTCTGGCAAAAACCGACCCGGCAGATTATTGTCGGGGAAAACCACCCCGGTAGCTCAGTTGGACAGAGCGGCGGTTTCCTAAACCGCAGGTCGCGCGTTCGATCCGCGCCCGGGGTACCAGCCACGCGGACGTTTGATGCCTCTGCGGGCGCCTTCCGCCACGCCGGACCGGTGTCCCTTCCGCCGAGGCGGCCGCAACGACGGCGCCGGCCGGTAAACGGCGCGTCGGGTTCACCGGCCGTGCCGCGCCCGCCGCAGCATCTCGGCGGCGTGGGCCAGGGCGGCTCGGGAATCGCCCCCGCCGAGCATACGGGCCAACTCCTCGATCCGCTCGTCGCCCTCGACCGGCGCCACCTCCGTGTACGTGCGGCCGTCGCGCACGGTTTTGCGCGCAACGCGGTGCGCGTCGCCGTGGACCGCGACCTGCGGCAGGTGGGTGATGCAGATGACCTGGTGCATCTCGGCCACGCCGGCCAGCTCGCGGCCGACCGCATGGCCCATCTCCCCGCCGAGGTTGGCGTCGATCTCGTCGAACACCAACACCGGAATGCGGTCGTGCGCGGCGACCACGGCCTTGATGGCGAGCATCACGCGCGAGATCTCGCCGCTCGAGGCGATCAACCGCAGCGGCCGCATCGCCTCGCCGACGTTCGGGGCGAACATGAAGTCGACGCGGTCCATCCCGTCGGCCTGCGGCTCGGCCGGCTCCAGGTCCACGCGGAAGGCGCTGCCGGGGAATCCGAGGAACTCGAGTTCGCCGGTCACCGCCTCGGCCAGTTCGACGGCGGCGGCCGTCCGCCGCACGCGAAGGGCCTCGCCGCGGCGGTGCAGCTCGGCCCTCAGGCCCTCCAGTTCGGCGTCGATCTCCGCCAACCGCGCGGCGCGCGATCGGAGGTCTTCCAGCCGCTGCCGGGAGGATTCGAGCGTCGCCAGGATCTCCGCCACCGTGCCGCCGTATTTGCGGCGCAGCCGCTGGTACACGCCGAGACGGCGGTCGAGCCATTCGAGCCGCGCGGGGTCTACCTCGATCGATCCGGCCTCGCGCGCGATCGCCATGCCCAGTTCCTGAACCGCCGACGCCAGCCGGGCCGCCTCGGCGCGCCATTCGGCTGCGGCGGGCAGCAGGCGGCCGAGTTCCTCCAGCGGGCGCTGCGCGGACGCCAGGGCCGAGAACGCGCAGCTCTCCGACTCCGTCAGCAGGCTGGCGGCCTGACCGGCCAGTTCCAGAATCCGCTGCGCGCTGCCGGCGACTTCGTGTTCGGTCCGGATGCGCTCTTCCTCGCCCTCCTCCGGCGCGGCCTCCGCGATCTCCCGGACCGTGTCCTCCAGAAGGTCCATCTCGCGCGCCAGCGCGGCCTCGTCCATCGTCAACTCCGACCGTCGCCGCTGCAGCGCGGCGATCCGGCCGAACGTCTCCGCCCAGGCCGCCCGTTCGGGGGCGCATTCGCCGAACGCGTCGAGGATCTCCATCTGGGCGGACGTGCGGAACAGCGACTGGTGGTCGTGGGGGCCGTGCAGGTCCACGAGCTCGTCGCCGAGCTGGCGTAGCGCCTGCACGGTCGCCGGGCTGTCGTTGACGTAGACGGCGCCGGTGCCGTTGACGCGCACGATCCGTCGGAGAACCAGCCGGCCTTCCTCGGCGGTCGGCAGGCCGAACGCGGCGAGGATCGAGTCCACCCCGCCCGCCTTCGCCAGATCGAACACCCCCTCCACCACGCACTGGTCCTCGCCGGCGCGGATCAGCGTTCGGTCCGCGCGGTCGCCGAGCAGCAGCGCGAGCGCGCCGACCAGGAGAGATTTGCCCGCGCCGGTCTCGCCGGTGACCACGTTGAGTCCGGGCTCGAACTCGACCAGGACATTTTCGGCGACCGCCAGGTTGCGAACGCGAAGCGACTTGAGCATGGGCGTGCGACCGCGCCGATTGGATAGCAGGTCGCCGGCGCCGGGGGCAAGCCGCCGGCCCCGCGGTGGCGGTCAGCCGCCGACGGGGGACAGCCGCCAGACCGCCGAGCCGTGCCGGGGCAGGTCGGCGGACCATCCGGTGTCGTGCTCGCCGAGATCCCGCTGGCGCCAGCAGTCGCGTACGCGGTACCGGCCGACAAGGCCGAGCCCGGCCCACTCCACTCGCACGGTCTGCGGCACCGGCCCGAACGCGAACACGCCGACCGCCAACGAGCCATCCTCGAGCGGCTTGGCCAGCACAAGCTCCGTCGGCGTCCGGCAGACGATCCTCGCCTGCCGGCCGAGGGCGTCCTGGTCGATCGCGAGGATCTCGCCGTTGCACAGGACGTCGAGCGTCAGGTCATCCAGCTTCTCCATGTCCCCGCTGAAGAACAGCAGCGCGGCCATCAGCGCCCACAGCGACATGTAGGAGTACTGCTCCGCGGGGGTCAGGTCCGTCGCCCTCGCCACGCGCTCCTTGCGGGCATCGCCGTACCAGCCGATCAGGATGTAATCGGGGTCGTTCCACCGGCCGGGGCCGGCATGCTCGTGCAGCCACGTATTGCTCAGCGCCACGGCGTAGAACCCGGGCAGGTCGTTGGTCCGGCCGGCCCAGCCGACGTCGTCCGTCGTGCGCCACGTGTGCCCGCCGACCTCGGCTCCCCACGCCCAGACATCCCCCCTCCCGTACTGGCAGAGGTTGAACAGGATGTCGCAGGGCTGCCGGGCGAGTAGCTCGCCCATCCGCCGGTACGGCGCGCTCAGATGCTCGCGATCCCGGCCGCCGGCGACGTGGTCGTAGGAGCACCAGTCGTACTTGAGCAGATCGAACCCCCACTTGACGAACGCGCGAACGTTCGCCTCTTCGTTCCGCCATGGGCCCAGAATTCGGCGCAGGTCAACGGCCCGGGGGAGGTGTAGATGCCGGCCTTCAGGCCGCGAGCGTGAAGGTAGTCCACTAACCCCTTCATATCCGGAAAATGGCGGTTCGGCAGGGGCCGGCCCTCGGCGTCGCGCGCCGGGCCATGGCGGGACCGATCCTACGGGCGACGCGCCCGGAAGTTCTTTGCGCCCAACGCCACCATCTCCGCCTTCAACCTCTCGAACTCTTCATCCGTGGGAGCAGTCATCCAGCAATCGTCGATGCCGACGTACTCGTAGCCGTAGTCGGCCATCTTACTGGCGATCAGCGCATCGGCGGCGCGGCGGATCGTGTCGGCCGTCACGCGGTGGCAGTGGGTGTACCAGCGGTTCCAGCCCATCGGCGGCGTCAGGGCCAGGCGCGAGCCGCTGACGATCGTGAACGTCCGTTCGGCCCGGCCGGCGGCGTTGGTGGCGATGAACCGCACCACGTGCTCGCCCGGCGGAGGCGTCGTGCCGCACAGCGCGCGGCTGACGGGGTCGAATTCAAGCCCCGGCGGCAGGTCCTCAACGACCACGTGGAGCGGCCGTCGGCCGGTGACGGGAAGGCGGTACAAGAAGGGCCGCCCCGGCCGCGCGCCGTACAGCCGCGGGCCATGAACCACGGGCGCTTCGGGGGTGGCGGCGCCAGTAGCTCGACGGCCGCAGCCGCCGCGGCGGCCGCCCAACCCAGGCCAGCCAGCCCGACCCGGCGCGCCATGGACCCTCGTCCTATTATGTTAACCAGCATGGAAACCCTCCGTCGATGAGCCCTCCCTAAACCGATACTACCCGCCCAGCAGAAAGACGGCGCAGCCCTATATTGCTCTCACCGTTACGTTCGTAATTCCGGATACGGGGCAATCCGTATTCGCCACGCACGTCGAGGAAGATCCGGTGCGTCGGACCGGCCTCGTACTCGAGACCGACGCCCACCGGTACCCCCAGTCGAACCGCGGCAGGTCGTCGGTTACGGCGTCACCCCCCCGCGTTCGGCGCAAGAATCGATGCGTAGCCGCGGTTGATTTCGTTGCCGCCACCCCGCAGACGCGGGACGTTCAACCCACCGCGCACCCCCATGCCGAACTCGGCGGCCTCCGCCGCCGCGGAGGCTGTCGCCACGCCCGTAAGGATCCCCCGGTTCATACTCTCTTTCGCCCGCCGCCCCGAGGGTGCCGGCCTACGTTCCCAATCCCAGCCTAGAACTTCCACCGACGCCATGCAATGCCCGCCGACGGCCCTGACGGCGTCGACCGGGACGACTCCGACGAAACCATGCTTGACGTGTCCACCAAGGAGAGGTCGAGCGATTTTCCAAGGTTTGGACGCCGCCGTGTCCCAGGCTTCCAATCCTTGGACGCTACGCCCGCGCCCCCCGTCCACCCGCCACCCGATCCCCCTTGCTTGACGGGGGTGAGCCCGGGACCTAGAGTCGGTAGGCCAAAAGGCGACGCATGAGCATCAATCCCGACATGGACGCCTTTATGGCGGCGTTTCCGCACGAGGCGCTGACCTTCGACGACGTTTCCCTCGTCACCCTCTACAGCGATTTTCTCCCCCCCGAGGCGGACCTGCGCGCCCGGCTCACGTCGCGCATCTTCATGAGCCTGCCGTTTCTCAGCGCGGCAATGGACACGGTCACCGAAACGCGGATGGCGATCGGGATGGCCATGCTCGGCGGCCTCGGCGTGATCCACAAAAACCTCACCGCGCGCGAGCAGGCCGCGATGGTGGACGCCGTCAAGCGCCACCTGAACGGGCTGATCGTGAACCCTGTCACCTTCCGGGACACCGACACGCTGGCGACGGTCCGCGAGACCTGCGCGCGGCGGGGCTACAGCTTCACGGGCTTTCCGATCCTCGACGCGGACGATCGCCTCGTGGGCATCCTCACCTCTCGCGACGTGAAGTTCGCCCGCGACCCGAACGCCTCGATCTCTAAGGTGATGACGCGCAAGGTCATCACCGCGCCGCCCGGGACCACCCTCGAGCAGGCCTACCAGATCATGCTGCGGCACCGGATTGGCAAACTGCCGCTGGTTCGCGATCGAAAACTGGTGGGCCTGTACTCCTACACCGACGTCCAGACCTTGATCCGCAACGCGCGGCCGGAGTACAACCGCGACTCGAAATACCGGCTGCGCGTCGGCGCGGCCGTCGGTCCCGGCGACCACGCGCGCGTCGAGGCGCTGGCCGACGCAGAGGTGGACGTACTGGTCGTGGACACCGCCCACGGCCACAGCCGCGGGGTGATCGAGATGACCCGGTGGATTAAGCGGCATCACCCTGACATCGATGTGATCGCCGGCAACATCGCCACCGGCGAGGCCGCGGTCGCGCTGCGCGACGCGGGGGCGGACGCGGTGAAGGTCGGCATCGGCCCCGGCTCGATCTGCACCACGCGCGTGGTCGCCGGCGTCGGGGTGCCGCAGATCTCGGCGATCTACGCCTGTGCCGCCGCGCTGAAGGACAGCATCCCCGTCGTCGCCGACGGGGGTATCCGCCATTCCGGCGACGTCCCGAAGGCCATCGCCGCCGGCGCGGACTGCGTGATGATGGGCGGCGTGCTCGCCGGCACGGACGAGAGCCCGGGCGAAAAGATCATCCACCAGGGTCGCCAGTACGTCGTCTACCGCGGGATGGGCAGCCTGGACGCGATGCGCGCCCGGGCGGGCAGCCGGCAGCGCTACGGGTACGACGGCGCGCCGGAGGAGGAACTCGTCCCTCAAGGCATCGAGGGGATCGTGCCCTACGCCGGGCCACTGGACAAGGTCCTGGCCCAGTTCAGCGGGGGCCTGCGCGCGGCGATGGGCTACTGCGGCTGCCGTACGCTGCAGGAGCTGCGCCGCCGGGGCCGGTTCGTCCGCGTCACGCACGCCGGTGTGCTCGAGGCCCACCCGCACGACGTCAAGATCACCAAGGAGTCGCCCAATTACCGGGTCTAGGCCCTGTGGGCCGGCCCGCCAAAAGGGTTCGCGATGCGACGAAGGTCGTTCTTGCGCACTGCAGCGGCGGTCGCCGCGGTGCAGATCGTTCCCCGCCGCGTGCTCGGCGGTCCGGGACGCATCGCGCCGAACGCCAAGATCCGCCTCGCCGCCATCGGATGCGGCGGACAGGGGTGGCAGGACCTGCAGAACATGCTCTCGGAGGACATCGTCGCCCTCTGCGACGTGGACGACCGCCGGGCGGCGGAGGCGTTCAAGAAGCTCCCGGACGTGCCGCGCTACAAGGACTTCCGGCGGATGCTCGACGAGAGGTCAGATCGGATCGACGCCGTCTTCGTCGGCACCCCCGATCACACTCACGCGCCGGCGGTGCTGGCGGCGCTGGCCCGCGGCAAGCACGTCTTCTGCGAGAAACCCCTCGCCCACTCCGTCGCCGAGGTGCGCGCCATCGCGCGTGCCCGCTGCCCGTGCCGGCGTCGTCACGCAGATGGGCAACCAAGGCCACTCCAGCGAGTCCATCCGCGTCTTCGTCGAAATGATCCGCGCCGGCGCAATCGGCCGCGTGACCGAGGTCCACTGCGCCTGCGACGCTGTCGTGGACCCGGTGTTCTGGGCCCTCAACCTGGGCCTGCCCACGGCCATCCAGGCCGAAGTCCAGGACTACGACCCGCGCGAGCATGCCGAGGTCTATCCGCCCGGCTCGCGCATCGTCTTCGAGTTCCCGGCGAAGGAGGGCCGCGGGCCGGTGACGCTGGTCTGGCACGACGGGCGCATTCGCATCCCCCGTCCGCCGGAACTTGAACCCGACCGGAAGGTCGTCGGCACCGGAGCAGTCGTCATCGGCACGGAGGGCAAGATCATGTACGGCTCTCACGGCGCCGGCGGCTGCCGGATCATCCCCGAATCGAAGATGCGCGAATTTCAGCCCCCCCGCAAAAAACCTGCCCCGCATCCCGGAGGGCCACTATGTCAACTGGCTCAACGCCGTACGCGAGGGACGGCCTGCCTCTTCGCCGTTCGACTACGGCGCGCCGCTGAGCGAGATCGGCCTGCTCGGCATGATCGCCATCCGCTTCGCCGGCCGGCGTCTCGAATACGACCCGGCGGCGATCCGATTCACCAACTGCGGCGAGGCCAATGCCTTTCTCAACCCACCCTGGCGCGCGGGCTGGGGCCCGCTGCCCGCCTGACGCGCATCGCCCATCGCACTATGAAACGACGCTCATTTCTCCAAGGGACCGGCGCCGGGCTGGCCGGCGTCGCGGTGCCCGCCGCCCGCTCCGCCGCCACCCCGGCCGCGTCGGAGCGCTTTCTGTTCGCCCTCAACGCCGCCACGATCCGCGGCCACAAGCTGCCCCTCGCTGACCAACTCCGCCTCGCCGCCGCGGCCGGCTACGACGCGTACGAGCCGTGGATCTCCGACATGGAACCCGTCGCCAGCTCGCTGACCGAGCTGGCCCGCGAGTGTGCCGATCGCGGCCTGGCGGTGGTGTCGGTCATCGGTTTTGCCAAGTGGATCGTCAACGATCCCGCCGAACGCGCCCGGGGCGTCGAGCAAATGAAGCGCGACATGGACCTCGCTGCCCGGCTCGGCGCCCGGATGATCGCGGCCCCCCCGTCGGGCGCCTCGAAGGACGCCGACCGGATCCCTTTCGACGCGATCGCCGAGCGCTATGCCGCCGTCGTCGAGGCCGGCCGGTCCGTCGGCGTGGTGCCGCAGCTCGAGATCTGGGGCGCCTCGGCCAATCTCTCCCGCCTCGACGAAGCCGCCTATGTGCTGGCCCGCTGCGGCTGCCCCGAGGCGGCCCTGCTGGCCGACGTGTACCACATCGTCCGCGGCGGGAGCCCGCCGGCCGCCTTGCGGATCTTCGGCCGAAGCGCCCTGCGCTGTTTTCACATAAACGACGTGCCCGCCGGCGTGGCGCGCGAATCACTGCGCGACGCCGACCGGGTGTGGCCCGGCGACGGGGTCGCGCCGATCGGCGACCTCCTCGCCGCCTTCGCCGCCAACCGTGCCCAGCCCGTCCTCTCGCTGGAGCTGTTCAACGCGGAGTACTGGAAACTGCCGGCCGCCGAGATCGCCCGGATCGGCCTCGAAAAAACGCGGGCCGTCACGGCCGCCTCGCCGACGACCGCCGGCTGACGATCGTGGAGCGCCGCCGCATGCCCCGCACCGCCCCTCCCGCCGCCTCCCCGCTGAACCCGCGGCTGATGCCGATCTTCCGCCGTCGCAGCGTCCGCCGCTACCGTGCCGGCGCGATCCCCGACCGCGTCGTTCGCGACCTACTGGCCGCCGCGATGGCCGCGCCGTCCGCCGTCGAGACCGATCCGTGGCGCTTCATCGTCGTGCGCGACCGCGCGACGCTCCGGCGGATCAGCGACGGTCTGCCGCACGGCCGGATGCTGCGACGCGCGCCGTTGGGGATCGTCGTGCTCGGCGACATCGAACGCGCCCACGCGCGGCTCGAGTCGTACCTGCTGCAGGACGTCAGCGCCGCCATCGAGAACCTCCTGCTGGCCGCGTCCATGCTCGGCCTGGGCGCCTGCTGGCTCGGCGTCCATCCTCGACCCGACCGCATCGAGCACCTGCGCCGCCTCTTCGAACTTCCGCCCAACATCGTACCGATCTCGGTCGTCGCTGTCGGCCGGCCGGCGGCACGGCCGGCCGCACGCACGCGGTACCGCGAGGACGCCGTCCACTGGGAGCGCTGGTAGCTCCGCCGCGCGGCCGGGCCCCGCCGGAACCCCGCTCCATGCGACTGAAGCTCATCGCCTGCGAGATTTTCGCCCGAGAACTTGCCGCCCTCGCCGCCCGGTCGCCCCACACCGTGGACCTCGAATTCCTGCCCAAGGGCCTGCACGACCTGCCGTCGGGCGGGATGCGCGAGCGCGTGCAACGCGCGATCGACGCGACCCCCGATGGCCGCTACGAGCGGATCCTCCTCGGCTACGGCTTGTGCAACAACGGCCTCGCCGGCGTGCGCGCCCGCCGCACCCCGCTCGTCCTCCCGCGCTCGCACGACTGCATCGGTTTGTTCCTCGGCCGCCCCGAACGTTATCTCGAACTGTTCCATTCCAAACCCGGCACGTACTTCCTCACGCCCGGCTGGATGGAGCGCGCCGAGGTGGACGAGGAGCTAAAGCCGCTGTCCATACCCCACCGTCTCGGCCTCGATACCCCCTACGACGACCTGGTGCGGCAGTTCGGCGAGGACAATGCCCGGTACATCGTCGAGACCCTCGCCGGGGGCGTCGGCCACTACCGCCGCTACCTCTACATCCGCACTGGCGTCGCCGACGACGACGCGTTTGAACGCGCCGCCGCCGCGCGCGCCGCCGAACGCAAATGGGAGTTCGACACCCTGGCCGGCGATCTCGACTGGCTGCGCCGCCTCGTGGACGGCCCGTGGCCGCCCGACCTCTTTCTCGAAGTTCCGCCCGGCCGCGTCGTTCGCTCGTCGCCCGCCGACGGCGTGGTGGGCCTCGAGCCCGCGGAGGGCGAGGCGCAGGACGACCCCGCTCTCGGAGATCCGCTATGAGCTTCCGCCTGTGCGCTGCCGCCGGCGCAGTGTGGCTGGCAACCATCGGCGCGACCGCCGCCGGACGCCCCCCGCTGTGGATCGAACTGGGCCCCACCAACCGCGGCACGGGGCTCGTCGTCCCCTCCGCCGGTGACGGGGAAAACGTCCCCGTCGATCTGGACGGCCGCCCGGCCCGCCGCATCCAGGGTCCCCGCTCGCGCTACATGTACGTCCGGCTCGACCACCCGGACTGGCGCCGTGGGCCGGTTGACGCGTGGCTGACGATCGAGGCCCGCCACGACGACGTTGGCCAGGTGGGTGTCCAGTACGACCGCGCCGAGCCCAACGGAGCGCGCGATGCCTATGGCACCGTCCCGCACTCCGCCTGGACGCTCGGCGGCGGATGGCGGCGCATGGTCTTCCCGCTGCCCCGCATGTCCCTGCGGGGAGGCCAGAATCAGGGCGCCGACCTGCGCATCGCCCGTCCTGGCCTCGCCGTGCGGCGGATCGAGCTGTCCGACGCGCCTCCTCCGCCCGGCGACCCTCTCCCCGCGCTGCCTTCGTGGATGGCCTCCCGCCGGCCGCCGGGCATCGAGCTGACCTTCGGCAACGACGCCGGCCCCGACGACGCCCGCGTCTACCGACACCTGACCGTCACCAGCGTCGAGAGTTACGTGGACTGGGCCGGCGTCGAGCCCGAGCCGAGCCGCTGGGATTGGTCGAAATGGGATGCCCAGGTGGAGATCCTCGAACGCGCCGGCCTGAAATGGGTGCCGTTTCTGATCGCCGGCCCCGCGTACGCCACGCCCCTCTGGTTTCAGCAAAGCCCCGACTCCCTGTTTTTCGTCTGCCTTGAACACCGCCGCGAAAGCCGAGTTCAAAGCATCTTCAACCCCGCCCTACCCCGGCAGGTCGACCGCTTTCTGGAGGCCTTCGCCCGGCGCTATCGCGACCGCGGGGTGATCGAATCGGTTCTCCTCGGCGTCACCGGCATCTACGGCGAAAGCCTCTACCCCGCCGGCCCCGAAGGCGGCTGGACGGCGCGGCTCACCGGCACGTACCACAATCACCACGGTTGGTGGGCTGGCGACCGCGCCGCCGCGGACGCCTTCCGCTCCGCCATGCGCCGTGCCTACGGCGACATCGGCGCGCTGAACCGCGCCTGGTCCACCTCCCACGCCTCGTTCGACGCCGTCGAACCCTTCCACCCCGACCGGGCGCCGAACGACCGGGCCCGCGCCGACTTCGTCGAGTGGTACCAGCAGGCGATGACCGACTGGGCAGTGCTGTGGGTCCGCCTCGCTCGCCGCCACTTTCCCGACACCCCCATTTATTTGTGCACGGGCGGGGACGGCGCCCCAGTCCTCGGTGCCGATTTCACCGCCCAGGCCGCCGCAATCGCCCCGCTGCGCGCGGGCATTCGCATCACCAACGAGGGCAGCGACTATTCCCACAACTTCACCCTCACCCGCGAGGTGGCCACCGCAACTCGGCTCTACGGCACGTTCTGCGGTTTCGAGCCGGCCGGCGGCGTCACGCCCGAAGGGAACGTGGCCCGCATCTACAACGCCTCCGCCTCCGGCGCCCGCCAGCTCCATTGCTATGCCGACAACGTCACCCGCGAAGGCCGCCGATCGATGGAGTTGTTTGCCCGCTGGCTCCCGTGCCTCCAGCCGCGCTCGCCCCGCCGCGACGGCGCCATTTATCTGCCTCGCGAAAGCTGGGCGCTCGAGCCGGAGGCCCACGGCCGGCTCCGCCGCCTCGCCGTGGTCGTGCGCGACGTCGCCGACCCCGACTTCCTCACCCGCCGCTCCGTCGCCGACGGAGGCCTCCGCGGCCTCCGCTGGCTCCTCCTGGCCCACGCTCCCGTCCTCGAGCCCGACGCCGCGCGCCGCATCCGCGAATGGGTCGACGCCGGCGGAACCCTGATCGTCGCCACCCGTCCTGGACAAGCCCTGGGCGGCCGGTTGTTCGAGCCGCCCGAATGGACTCGCGGAGCCCTCGCGCCGCCCGATCGCGCCCCTGCCCTCCTTGCGACGCGATGGGAAGGTCCGCCGCCCGCCCGATGGGTCCTTGACCTCGGCACAAAGGGCGACGACATCTGGCTGGAGGGCGACTGGCACGAGCCGGAAGAGAGGCCCGGCGGGCGTACCTGCCGCTGGACCGGCGCCCGCGCCGACGTGCTCCTGCCCGCCGCCGGCGGCGCACCCCGACGACTGGTCGTCGAGATGCACATCCCGCGCCACGCCATCGCCTCCGGGCCGGTCCGGCTCTCCGTCGACGGCCGCGACGTCGCCCTGGTCGGCGTCCCGGGTGCCACCAACGTCACCGTCGACGTGCCCGCGCCCGCTGCACCCCGCCCCCTAACTCGCCTCGCGATCGCATGCGCTGCCTGGAGCCCGGCAGAGACATCCGGCTCGAGCGATCGGCGCCGCCTGGGCGTTGAAGTGCGGCGGATCGAATGGGCCCGGGCGGATGCCGGCCCCGCCGCCACGCCCTCCGCACCCTCCGCCCGGCCGACGCGCGAGGTGGACGCCGCCGCGCTGGCCGCCTGTACACGCCGCGTCGGCGGCGGCCGCATCGTGTGGCTGTCCGACCTCAGCGACCGACCCGACGACGTGGCGCGGATCCTGACGGCCCTCCTGCCGGATGCGCCCGATCGCGCCCTCGACGGACGCTACGCCACGACGACGACCGACGGCATCCTCTGGTTCGAGGCCGCCGCCGGGGAGATCCGGCTTGAACCCTCCCCCTGATGCTTCGTATCCCGGAGGACGGCCCGGACATTGACGTCGGCGTCCATCGCCTACAGTCACCTTGCGCCGACCGCCTATCCGTGGGCCCGGCCCGACGATGGTTGCCTTCGCCCGTCCTCACGGTGGGCCGTGCGGCGTCGCATGCGCGTATCCGGGGAGTCGCACCTTGAGATGAAAAGCGCATGGTGGCTCGCGGGGGTTGCGGCCTTCGTCGCTGGTGTGGCCTCCGGCAGCGAGTTTCGAGCCGGCGCGGCCGTTGTGGACATTACGCCCACGAACCTGCCATCCTCGTCAACGGCGGTTTTTCAGCCACACCGCTGACCATATCCGTACCCCGCTCTGCATGCCCGTGCCCTGGCGCTCGACGACGGCCGAATGCGCGTCGCCGTCGTGGTGGTCGACGCCTGCCTGATGGGACGCGAGCTGACCGACGAAATCCGGGCGATCGCCTCCCGCGCCTCCGGCATTCCGCCCGACCACATTCTGAACCCACGCCCACTCAGCTCCCTCCGTCTTCGGCGGCCTCGACACAGAGATCGACGAGGCGCACCTGCCGTTCCTCCGCCAGCGCGTCGCCGAGGCCGTCGCGGTGGCGCGGGCGGCGCTGGGTCCGGCCGAGGTCGGCCATGCCTCGGCGGACGCCGGCGAGTTCACCGCGGTACGACGCTGGATCCGACGGCCCGACCGGGTGGCCGAGGATCCATTCGGCAACCGAACCGTCCGCGCCAACATGCACACCGCCCGCAACCGGGACGACGACGTGGGCCCGTCCGGCCCCGAGGATCCCGAGCTTTTTTTGCTATCCCTGCGTGCCCGCGGCGTCCGGCCTTGGCCGTGCTGGCGATTTTTCGATGCATTACTTCGGCGACAGCGGCATCAGCGCCGACTGCTTCGGTCGGTGTTGCGACGGCCTTCGCGCTCGACTGGCGCCCGGCGAGGGCGGCCACCCGCCGTTCGTCGCGCTCCTGTCGCAGGACTGCAGCGGCGACGTCTGGGTATGCGACCACACGCAGCCAGGGTCTGGACAGCGCCCGTGGCCAACGATCGAGGCCTACGCCAGCGGCCTCGTCGAGCAGGCCGCCGCCACCCTAAGCAACGTTCCCCACTGGCCTGCGGCGGACCTCGCGGTGGCGGAGCGGCGCCTGCGGCCGGCCCGCCTGCTGCCCGACCGGCAGCTTCTGGAGTGGGCGGCGCGCATGGCCGCGCCGCTGGCCGAACGCCCGCCGAAAACCCAGCCGGAAGTGTATTGCGCGCGAGCAGCTCCTCCTTGCCGAACGCCGCACGACGGAGATCGTGCTGCAGGCGATCCGCGTCGGCGACTTTGCGATCGCCGCCCTGCCGTGCGAGGCCTACGCGCTGACCGGCCTCAAGAGCCAGCCCACTGCCGGCGTGCATGGTCATTTCGCTGGCCAACGGCGCCGACGGCTACATCCCGCCACCCGAACAGCACCGGCTCGGCGGCTACACCACTTGGCCGGCCGGGACCGCGGACCTCGAGGTTCAGGCTGAGCCGAGAATCGTCGAGTCGATCGTCTCGCCGCTCGAAATCGTCTGTGGACAGCCGCGGCGGCCCTGGACGCCGGCGCCGGGGCCCGCCGCGCGAACCGTGCTGGCGGCCCGACCCGTCACCTATTGGCGACTGGAGGAAATGAGCGGTCCCCTGGCAAACGACTCCGGCGAGCATGGGCGGACTGCCGTGTACGAACCGCCGGTTGCCTTCTTCCTCGACGGATCAGCCCCGCCTGCCTTCGCAGCGCCCGGCTCCATCAACCGCGCGGCGCACTTCGCCGGCGGACGGCTGCGCGCCCGCCTGCCTCACATCGGCGGGCGGTACTCCGTGGCGATGTGGGCCGGGAACGGCATGCCCGCCGACTGGCGTGGCGTCGCCGGCCGGATGTTTTCCCGCGGCCCCGACGGCGGCCTGGGCGCGCACGGCGACCACCTGGGCGTCGCCGGCACCAACAGCGCGCCCGGCCGGCTCGTATTCGTCCACGGAGAGGATCCGTCGTCGGTTGTGGCTGGTCGCTCGATCCTGCCGCGATGGCAGTGGCGGCACGTCTTGCTGGTGCGCGACGGCCCCGCCGTTCGCGTGGACCTCGACGGACGTCTCGAGATCGAGGGCGCCACAGGCACCCCCGGAGGCGGCGATTTTTTCTTCGGCGAACGCGCCGACGGAGAGGACGGATGGGAGGGCCGGCTGGACGAGATCGCCGTCTTCGACCGTCCGCTGTCGCCGGACGAAGCCGCCGCCCTGGCCGCGCCCTGACCGGCGCGCCCGCGGTGTCCTTGCGGCTCCAGAATGCCCGATCAGCGCGCGGTGCTGTTGACGTGTCCAAACCTTGGAAACGTTTGCGGCTCGGTCACCCAATTCTTGGGACTCGACCCGCCGACGGTAGCGACGGAGGCCTGCGGGGAACGGCGGCCGCGCCTCAGAACGCGAGCTCCACCATCTGGTGCCCGGCGATCTCGGGAATCCTGAACTCGACGCGCCCCTCGCGGTGGGCGTGCTCTAGCGCGACCCCCTGCGGCACGAGCCGCACTGACCGAGGCGCGCGTTCGCTGCGGACCGAGACGCGAACATCGCGCAGAGGAACGACGTCCTCCAACACGTCGAACGCTTGTCCGCGGCGTTCGGGGATGTAGTGCAGCGCGTGCAGCACCCACCGCCGCTCGCGCGGCTGCTCGTTCAGGGTCATCACGACCGTCGTCGGCGCCTCGGCCCGCACGAGGGGTTCGGGCAACAGCGTCGCCAGCGAATCCAGCACCAGGGTCCGGCACCAGCGGGGTGCCGCCCGGTGGTACTGGCTGAACACGTTGTGCGAGAGGTAGACGCAGCGGCCGCGGCGCACGATGGCGGGGCCGGCCACTTGGCCGGAGGAGGGCGTCTGCCGATGCGAGATGAACGTTTCCCCGACGCGGTCGAAATACGGCCGGACCGTATCGGCCAGCACCTCCGCGTCGGGCGCCGCCGTCACCGGCAGGCCGGCCGAGTACATCACGTGTTCGACGGGGTCCAACGCCGTGCGGAAATTCGGGCGAGGACGAACGTAGTCCACAAAGTTGTGGCGCGGGAAAGCGCGACCGCGGACCGGTTCTCCCTTGGGATCTAGAGGACCCTCTCCGGCCTTGGTCACGCCCAGCGCCTCGAGCCGGAAGGCCTTGCGATCGCGCCCGAGCCCCGATTCGAAGCTGGCCAGAACCGCACCGCCGGCCGCCAGATAGGCCTCCAGCTTCCGAACGAGGGCGTCGTCGAGCGTGATGTTGTCCGGCAGGACCAGGACCTTGTACGGTGACACGTCGGTCTCGAAATCCACCACGTCGAACTGATGGCGGCCCTCCTGGAGCATGCGGACGGCGCCGGCGGCGGCCTCGGGCAGTCGGTCGCCGGTCAGCGTTTCCGGCGTGAGCACCGCGATGTCCGCCAGCGCCCGCGCGCCCGCTCCAGCGAAGCCGGATCGCCGCCCTCGAACGGCACGAGAACCCGCTCATAGGCCTCGAGCCCCTCCTCCGCCGCGTCCTCGACCAACACCAACACCGCCGCGCCGTTCGGCCGATCGGCCCCGGTGGTGAGCCAGATCGGCTGGCGTTCGGCGAAGCCGTCGGCCGCCGTCCCGTGCGGCA
>OGCI01001813.1_pt1 | contig 16297 bp, 16 predicted proteins | sample 1570021 | NCBI WGS metagenome assembly OGCI01 (sample SAMN06264664, study PRJEB24512) | hot springs metagenome | isolation source: Hot spring water | place: South Africa: Tshipise | collected 2015-06-21 | reverse complement strand
ACAGGCTCGGAGGCGGAGCAGGCGGCTGCGCAGGAAGGGATAGCGCTGTGTGTGGTCAAGCTGGAGGAAGCCAAAAGGGGCTTCGTGTTGCTTCCCCGGCGTTGGGTAGTTGAGCGCAGCTTTGCCTGGATGGCTCGTTTTCGTCGGCTGGCGCGTGACTACGAACGACTTACCGAAACGCTGAAGGGTTTTCACTGGCTGGCCTTCTCGATTCTGTTATTACCGAAAGTTCTTGATGGTTTACGATCGGCTTCTTAGCAGACTCTAGGACGTTGGTGGCCAGGAGGAACCGTCCCAGCCCCTGCCGAGCCCGCTCTAGCTTCCCAAGCGGGCCAGGAGGCGGTAGCTCACCGAGAGGGGCGCCTCCCCCTTCCGGGGACGCCCCACCCGTCCCCGGCGCCGCTCTTCCTGTACCCCCAGGTAGACCAGGCGGTGGTAGGGAAGCTTCCCACTGGCCTCCTCCAGGGCCCGCCGGGCGTCCGCCTCGCAGGCGAACCCCCGGGAAAGGAGCCTCCCCAGGGCCTTCTCAGCCTCCCCCTCGGCCCGCCCCACCCGCCGCCGGAGGCCCTCTTCCTCCTCCCGGGCCCGGGCCTCGCTCTCCACCAACAGCCAGCGCTGCCGCACCCCCCCGTAGTCCGCCTCCACCTCCAGCCCCCGGTACCCCGGGAGCAGAGGGGTCCAAGCTTCTCGCGGAAACTCCCCTTCCAGCAGGGCCCGGGCCTCCTTGAGGGTAGCGGGCACCCGCAGAATCCAGGAGAACCCCGCCAGGGCCCGGAGGTTCTCCTGGCTGTAGCTGGCCCCGTCCAGCACCACCACCGCCCCCAGGTCCAGGGCCTGGCGGTAGCGGGCTAATAGAGGCACCAGGGCCTCCCGGTCCGACTGGTTTCCGTCCCCGGGGGCGAAGAGCAGGGGAATCCCCCCGGTGTCGGCGCAGACCAGGTTCATCACCCACTGCTTGAGGTCCGGGCGGTGGTCCCGGCTGTAGCCGTAGGTGACGCGGATGGCCAGGGGTTCATCCCCCGCATCGACCGTCTGGCCTTCTTCCCCGCTCCTGTACACCCCATGGACGTGGAAGCTGGTGGCGTCGGCGTGCAGGGCCCTTACCGGAAAGGGAAAGGCCTGGCGGGCCTCCCTGGCCACCTCCAGGAACACCTCGGTGACCCCGGCCTCGAAGAGGTCGTCCAGCATCCGGCCCATGCGGTCGTCGTTGAGGAGGTCGGGGTGATGCCCTCCCCCAGAAGCCACGCGGTGGGTTTACCTTCCCAAAAATGGCCGAAGAGGTAGAGGGGGGCGGCGACAAAGCCCAGGGCGTTCAGGATGGCGGTCTTCAGGGCCATCCCGGTGGAGACCTTTTCGCCGGGCCTGGGGCCCACGAGGCGGTCCACGGTTTCCACCAACCGGATTCTGTCCAGCACGCTAGCCACCAGGCCCAGGTGGCCCAGGTCGTAGACCTGTAGGTTGGGTGGGGTTTCCATCCCAAAATCCTAAGGCATGGGGGGAGGGGTGCGGAATGTCGGTTTTGAACAACGCGCAAAAGTATGCCCCCAAAGCAGCCGTGCAGGTCGAGCTCGGCCACTCCGACGACCGGCAGTTTGCCATTCTGAGCGTGCAGGACGAAGGGCCGGGTATGCCCCCGGAGGTGTTGCAGCGGGCTATCGAGCCCTTCTACCGCGCCCCCGGAACCCGTGTGCCGGGCAACGGACTGGGCCAACGGACTGGGCCTGAGCGTGGCTGCCCAGGTAGCCCAGGTACACGGCGGTCGGCTGGTATTGAGAAACCTCGAGCCCCACGGCCTCGCAGCTGAGCTGTGGATTCGGGTTCAATCGGCCTGATCGAGCGGGAACTTCACCTCGAAAACCGCCCCGCCTTCGGGTCGGTTGTGGGCCCCCACGGTTCCTCTGTGCAACTCCACCAGGGTTTTGACGATGGAAAGCCCCAGGCCGCTGCCGCCGGTGGCCCTCGAGCGCGAGGCTTCGGCCCGGTAAAAGCGGTCAAACACCTTGTTTAGCGCTTCTGCCGGAATGCCGGGGCCGCTGTCCTGCACCCGCAGGTAGGCCTGGGTGGTGTCTGAGGTGACTTCCAGGGCAATCTTCCCTCCCGCTGGCGTATGTTCCAGGGCGTTGGAGAGCAGGTTCCCGATCACCTGAGCCAGGCGGTCGGGGTCGGCCTGTATCGGGATGGCCCGACCGGGTAGCTTCAGCTCGAGCTCGACTTGTCGGGCCTTTAGCGCAGCCCGAAAGGTGGCAGCCATCCGGCCCACCAACTCGACCAGGTTCATAGGTTGCAATGTCAGGTTGAGCCGCCCCGCGTCGGCCAGCGAGAGGGTGCGCAGGTCTTCGACCAGGCGCGAGAGCAGGGCGGCCTGGTGGTGCAGGCGGTCAATCTCGCCCATCTCCAGGGGCATTACCCCATCCTGGATGGCCTCCAGGCGGCCCTGCATCACCGTCAGGGGGGTGCGCAGCTCGTGGGCAATATCGGCAATCATGGCCCGTCGCTCGGCCTCGAGTTGCTCCAAAGCCTCGGCCATGCGATTGAAGTTACGGGCCAGCCGGGCCGCCTCGTCCTCGCCTCGAGGGGTGACGATACGGGCGGCGAAATCGCCCTGAGCCAGGCGGCTGGCCGCGTCGGAAATAGCCTCGATGGGTCGGGCGATGCGCCGGGCAAAGACCAGCGCCAGCAACACCCCCAGCCCGGTGGCGGCCAGGCCGGCAATCAGCAGATTTTGCTGCAAACGGGCCTCCAGGCTGGGTCGGCGCAGACGGGGCGGGGCTTGTAGCCGAACCGGCCGTGCATCGGGGCTGTCCAGGGCAGTGATCCAGAAAATTGGGTTGGGGTTGTCGGGGTTATCCGAGGGGCGCATCTGTACCCGTATTGCGCGGCCCTCTGCCAGCATCTGCCGCAGCTCGGGGGTCAGGCTCAGGCTGGGCGGGCGCTCCTCGTTGCGCCGCAAAAAGTCCCGCACCTCAGGGGGCAGCTCTCGAAAGGTTCGCTCCCGCTGGAAGGTGTTGAGGGCCACCGTCAAAAGGCTGGTGGTAATAGCCACCAGGGCCATCAGCAGGCTCAGGCGTACTTCAATGCGATGGAAAAGGTGCATACAAACAGTAGGAGACTGCAACAATCAAGCCTCGACCCACAAGCGATACCCCACCCCCCGCACGGTTTCCAGAAGCCCCGCACCGCCAGCGGCCTCGAGCTTCTTACGCAGGTTTTTGAGGTGCACGTCCACCACCCGCTCCAGCGCGTCGGAGTCGGGCAGGGCCGCCTCGAGCAGTTCGGCGCGGGAAAAGGCCTTGCCGGGGGTGCGGGCCAGGGTTTCCAGCAGGCGAAACTCGCTGAGGGTGAGCTCGAGGCGCAACCCCTCCAGGCGGGCCACCACCTTCTCGCTATCTATTTCCAGCGGCCCCACCCGCAGGATGCCTTTGGGCGCCTCGGCCAGCACTGCCCGGCGCAGCACCGCCTTGACCCGGGCCACCACCTCGCGGGGGCTAAAGGGCTTGGTTATGTAATCGTCGGCGCCCAGCTCCAGACCCAGCAGCTTGTCCAGGTCCTCGGTACGGGCCGTCACCAGAATCACCGGGGTGTTGCCGTGGTTGCGGATGCGGCGCAGCACCTCGAGGCCATCCATCTCCGGCAGCATGATGTCCAGCAGCACCAGGTCGGGCTGTGCTGCCCAAACCAGGTTCAAGGCCTGAGGGCCATCGGAGGCCCGCTCGGTGCGGAACCCCTCCCGGCGCAGGTAGCCCTCGAGGATTTCGGCAATCTCCGGCTCGTCTTCCACCACCAGTACCAATGCCACCCCATTTAGTGTATCGGTAGTGGACAGTTCCATGACAGCACCTTCGCTCATCTTCATGAAGGGGCGGAGTGGGTTGTGTGAAGCTGGCATGTAGAGCAGATTGCACAAATACCCTGGTGCTTGCACCAGTACAGCGGCCGGAGCGGTTATCGGAAAAAACCTGGTAATCCCCGAAACTGTACAGGACTCGTTTTTTGCCGCCAATCCTGGCGGCAAAAAATAAAGTGAAACGCGATAGGAGCCATCGGCACAATCCCCAGCAAAAGTAACCGTCGGCTGACCAGCCCTGTTGCATCCTCTGGCCCATGGACAAAGGAGGCCAGATGTGGAAGAAGCCGAAAATTCGTAACCACCGTTTCATGCTCCCTAGTGTAGTTCTTATACAACCTACCCTCCGGGTAAGATAACCCAATGACAGGCTGGTTTCGGGTACTGCTGGTCGTGGTGTTGTCGGCCTCGGCCTGGGCCAAAGGCGTAGTACTGCCGTTCTCGGGGCCAGGAGGCCATTCCATTGCACAGGCGGTAGCGGGGGGGCTGGGGGTGGCGCCGCCTTCGCTGGCTGCTATCTTGTTGCCGGACATGCCCTGGCAGGGCAGCTACGACCTGGCGGCAGGTTCGCTGAGCACGGCCGGGGGTGCGCGGCTGGCTCGAGAAATTAGCGGCGCTACCTGGCTTTTGGTGGGTGCAATAGACCGGCAGGGTTGGGTGCGGGTGTTTCTGGCCGACGAGCGCGGCATTCGCAAAGCACGCTTCAGCCGGCCCGAACTGGCGATGTACTGGACGGCGGCGCAGGTGGGAGTAAAAGCGGGAGGGTGGAAGCTCGAGCCCGTACGGGAAAACGACCTGGCACGGCTGTCCCAAGGCGACCTGGGCGTGCAAGGCAGCCCCCTGCCCATTCCCTACTACCGGGCGGCGGTGGCCCTGCGCGACGATGGGGTGGCCTCGCTGTTGATTACCGAGCAACTGCCCAGAGACCTGCACGATTTCTGGAACCGGGTGCGGCAGAACCAACCACCCCTGGCCTATCAGGCCCTGGTAGATTTTTCCGAGCGCCGCCGGGTGGAGGCTTTGAGCGCGGCCCGCAAACTGGCCGAAGGCAAGGTCTACGAGCGACTCACCGCCCTGCTGTTGTTTCGGGGTTTGGAGGATCCGCAGTGGGCTGCGCTGGCCCGTAACCTGACCGAGACGGCCCCCGAGATGCCTTTGGCCTGGGAGGAACTGAGCTTCGCGGCCTTCGACGAGAACAAAGCAGAATTGGCCAAAACCGCCTTGGAACGAGCGGCGGCGCTACTGCCTGAGAAAAACCTCTACTGGACCAACCTGGGCTGGGCCCATTATCTGTTGGGTGACTACGCCCGCTCGGTGAGCGCATCGCTGCGCTCGCTGAAGCTGGAGGCGCAGGTCCGCGAGGAATACGCTGTTCCGGCTTACAACCTGGGGCTGGTGCGGGCGCTCTACGGCGACCATCTGGGTGCCCGGGAAGCCTACAACCTGGCGCTACGGGTGGATGAGGGCCAGGAATTTCAGGCCGCCCTGAAGGATTTGCAGGAGGCGGGCCAGCCCCGGCTGGAATTCTGGAAGGGCTATCTGGCCGAGCGCGCCGGTTTGAATGAGCGGGCCCGGAGCCACTACCAGCGCTTCGTGCAGAACAACCCCCAAAGCCCGTTGGTGGCCTGGGCCCAACGGGCGGTGGCGCAAATGCAGCAGGCCAAAGTGGAGGTTTCGCTAGAGCGCCTGATGTTGCGGGCGGATGACCTCGAGGCCCGTCCCTTTGGGGCGGGCGAGGCGGTTTTTCCCCAGGTCCGAATCGAGGGTTTTCCCTATCTCGCCTCGGGAACCCTGGTGACCCGTTTGCTGGATGCCCAGGGTCAGGTGCTGCAAAGTGCCAACAAGGCGGTGGCGGCTCGCCCCCTGACTACCGGTATCGTGCAGACCGGGGCGGCGGTGCGCCTGCCGCGCGAAGGTACCTACACCCTCGAGGTGCTCTACGGTTCGGCCAAGGCCCGTCTCGAGCTCACCGCAGGCAAGCCCAGCCTGACCCGCCAGCTTTACACGGCCGGCATCGTACTACGCAACCTGAGCAACGCACCCCTGCTAAGCGGCGCGCAGATGCTCTCGCCGGAGGGTGAGGCCCTGGCGATTCAGCAAGTCCAGGCCGCCTTGCACGAGGTGGCCCCCCGGGCTCAGCAAATCCCCAACCTGAGCCGCAAACTCACCAGCGGCCCCTACAGCGGCAACAGCATCGCCGAGCTCTTGCAAAAGGCCGACGAGGCCCTGGTGTGGGCTTTCCTCGAGGCGGTGGTGGGCCAGCCCGACCTGATTGGGGATGGGGATGTGGTCAACGGCTTCATCGGTTGGCTTTCGCCAGCCCCTCGCTAAAAGGTTGTTTTGTAGCAGGAACGATACATGTTCTTGGAGGTCTTGGTTGATTTTGGAAGAGCTCTTGCGGGGTATGTCGTGAGCCCAGAACTGGCTGCGGTCACGTTTGCGCTGCTCTCGGCGGTTTCCTGGGGCGCAGGCGATTTCAGCGGGGGGGTGGCCTCCCGCAGGCTCAACCCCTACCTAATTGCCCTGCTGGTGCACGCCACGGGGCTGCTGCTTTTTACGCTCTTGGCTTTGCTGCGTGCAGAGGTGTTTCAACCCCAGGATATCCCCTGGAGCATCGCCGCTGGGTTGGCGGGATGTGTGGGCCTGGTGTTTTTGTACCGGGCCTTCCAGTTTGGGCAGATGGGCCTGGCTGCGCCCATCGCGGGGGTGGTGGGGGCCGCCCTGGCTGCTTTGGTGGGGGTTTTCCTCGAGGGTCTGCCGGCGCCCTTGCAACAGATGGGCTTTGCGGTGGGCTTGCTGGGGGTCTGGCTTGCGGCCCGCCCCGAAGGGGCCACCGGCCCTTCCCAGGGGCTCTTCTACGCTTTTCTGGCCGGGCTGGGTTTTGGCGGTTACTTTGCCCTCATTCACCAGGTGGAGGGTTTGTTCTGGCCCTCGGCCCTGGCCAAGCTGGTGGCAACCACCCTGATGCTCGGGCTGGTCTGGCGGATGGGCTTGCTGCGCCGGGAGACCGGGCTTTCCGCTACCCTGGGGCTGGTGGGTCTGGCCGGTCTGCTCGATGCTGGGGGGAATGTGCTTTTTTTGGTGGCAGCCCAGGCGGGTCGGCTGGATGTGGCTGCGGTAATTTCCTCGCTGTATCCGGCCTTTACGGCCCTCCTGGCCTGGGGCTTGCTGCGTGAGCGCTTGAGCCAGGGCCAGACCCTGGGGGTGCTGCTTTCGCTGGTGGCCATTGCCCTGATTGCCTCGGGCTGATGGGTGGTTGGGTCTTGGGGCTTCAGCTTTCGACCCCAGGCCGGTAGGCTGTTGCTATGCGTCTGATTACGGTGTTTGGTTCGTCCAGGGTACAGCCGGGTACACCCGCTTTTGCCGAGGCCCACGCCTGGGGTCTGGCCATTGCCCAGGCCGGTTTTGGCGTGGCTACCGGCGGCTACAACGGGGCTATGGAGGCCGTCTCGCAGGGCGCCAAGGAGGGCGGGGGGCTGGTGGTGGGCATCACCGCGCCCAGCCTCTTCCCCCAGCGCGACGGGCCCAACCTGCACGTGGATCTGGAGCTGCCCTCCTCCTCACTGCTCACCCGCATCGAGCGGCTCATTGACGTGGGCATGGCCTGTCTGGCCCTGCCGGGCGGGGTGGGTACCCTGGCCGAGATACTGGCGGCCTGGAACCTGAACCATATTGCCCAGCTACACGGCAAGCCCCAAAAGCCGCTGGGGGTGCATGTGGGGTGGCTCGAGGTCCTACGGCCCGGCCTCGAGGTCACTCCCCAAAACCTGCAACTGCTCACCCCCATCCACTCGCTGCAAAGCCTGCAGGCGTTTCTGAAGCGACTGTCTAATACCAGATTCGGTTAGTTCGTCACCGTTCGGTGACGAACTAACCCGACCAAAGGGATACGCTTTCTTCGCCGAGCGCAGCGAGGGGTGTGCTCTAGGATTCAAAAAGATAGCCTCTTAGCGCTTTTTGTTTGAAGATTATCTTTTTGAATCCGGTATAACGCTCCTGTACCCGGAAGGTAAAGCTCACCTCGAGGCGGATGTTTTCGTCCACACTCAGCACCGAGAGTACGCGGGGCTGGGTTAGGCCAAAGTCGCGGAAGGTGAAGCGGGTGCGGGCCTGCAAGGTGGCGGTATCGCCGCGAAACTCCACCTCGCCCTCCCAGGTGACGCTTTTCTGCACCTCGCGGATCTTCAGCTCGCCCACCATCTGCACGGTGGCCTTGCTGCTTGTGGGCAGCGGGAAGCTCAGGCCGCGCACCTCCCTGGGCACGAACTCGGCCAGGGGGTACTGGGCGGTGTTGAGGGCGTTGCGCCGAAGGTAGTTGTCGCGCCGGGCCTCGTCGCTGGTGAGGGCCGAAAGATCTACGGCAAAACGCGAGCCCTCGAGGGCCCGCCCATTCCGGTCGAGCCGTACCAACCCCAGCACCTGCTTGCTGACCCCCACCGCATCGGTGGGGAAGTTGATGCCTGCAAGCTGTTCGCGCACCCGGTAGCGGGCCTCGCTCTGGGCCGGGACGAGCTCGAGCCGGCTCTGGGACAGCGCGACCCCGCACAAAAGCAGCAGTGCGAAAAGCCGCGACATAACCCCCCCTTACTTTTTGGACAACAGGGCAATCAGGTTCTTGAGGTTATCGGCCGTGCGGGGCTGTTCCTTGAAGGGGTTGTAGGGCTTGCCCTGGGTTATGGCCTGGAAGAACCCCCCTGGCCCGCCCTGGCGCGGCTGGCCCTGGAAATTGCCCTGACCGGCCTGGGGGTTCTGCCCCCCGGCCTCACGCCGCTGGCGGGCCTCCTCCCGCTGCTGGAGGATGGTCTGGTCGATCCACTTGAGCTGGGCCGGGGTGAGGATGCTGTCCTCGATGGTGCTCAGCATCTTGCTGGCATCGGCGGGCTTCAGGTCGGCGCGGTTTTGCAGGTCGCGCAGGATGGGCAGCAGCTTCTGGGCCTGGGCCTTGGTAAAAGCCAGTCCGCGCTGCTTTTCCAAGTCGTCCATCAGCCCAATGGTGGCGACCAGATCCAGTACCGGACGGTAGGCCTCAAAACGCTGCCGCATCTCGGGACTGATGTTGGGCGGCCCTCCCTGGGCCAGAGCCAGGCCCAGCGCCAGCATCACCAAAAGACTCAACCATTGTTTCATCTTTCCTCCTTGCGTGAAGAGTTTGCCAGGGATTTGTGTAGAAGCCATAAAGAGCTGGGGTCGGCCCCGGGCTACTCGTAGCGGAGCGACTCCACCGGGTCGAGCCGGGCGGCCCTCGAGGCCGGATAAAACCCGAAGAACACCCCCACCGCCACCGAGAACACGAAGGCCAGCACCATGCTGAAGGGGTCGAAAATGGGGGTGACACGCAAGAACTGGCCCACGCTGCCGGCCATCGCCAGACCCAAAAAGATGCCCAGCACCCCGCCCCCCACCGAGAGCACCACCGACTCCACCAAAAACTGGGTCAGGATATCGCGGGGCTTGGCCCCCAGGGCCTTGCGGATGCCGATCTCGCGGGTGCGCTCGGTTACCGAGACCAGCATGATGTTCATGATGCCGATGCCGCCCACCAGCAGGCTAATTCCGGCCACCCCGCCCAGAAAGAGGGTCATGGTCTGGGTCACCTGGTTCACCGAGGCCAGCGCGTCGGCCTGGTTCTGCACGCTAAAGTCGTACTGGCTGGGGTCGGTGACTTTGCGGCGCAGGGCCATAAAGTCGGTAAGCTCTTGCTGCAAGCGGGTGAGCGAGTCCTTGTCGGGGGCCTGCACGTAGATGGCGTTCACCCTGGGCTCGCCGGTGCTGCTGCGGGAAAGGCGCTGCAGGTAGGTCGAAAGCGGCACCATCACCTGGTAGTTGGGGCTGGCAAAGCCCGAGTCGCCCTTATCGGGCAGCACCCCCACCACCGTAAAGGAGACGCCCGCAATGCGCAGACGCTGCCCCAGAGGATCCTGGCCGCCGAACAAGTCCTGGGCGATGCCGTAGCCGATCACCGCCACCCGGCGGCGGCTTTGCAGGTCGGCCTCGCTAAAGAAGCTGCCCTGGGCGGGCTGGGCGTTGCGAACACCGGCGTAGTCGGGCCAGGTGCCAATCACGGTGGCGTTGAGGTTGTTGGCCCCCACCTTGATCTGCTGGTTGCTTTGCAAGGCCGGGGCCACGCCGGCCAGGCGGCCTGCGAAGGCCGATTTCACCGCTTCGGCGTCGGCCAGGGTGATGGTCTGGGGCCCCCCAAAGCGCACCAGGCCAAAGCCCCCGCCCCGCCCTCCGGTGTTGCTGCCGATGGTGAGCAGGTTGGTACCCAGGCTCTGCAGGGTGCGGGTAATGTTGGCGGTAGAGCCCTGCCCCACCATGGTCAGCGCCACCACCGCCGCCACCCCGATAATCACCCCCAGGGTGGTTAGAACCGAGCGCAAGGGGTTGCCCAGAATGGCCCGCCAGGCGATGCGGAACACCTGCCAAAGGTTCATTCCGGCTGCGTGCGAACGCACTTTTTTGGGCGCTTGCGTTACCATGGATGCGCTCATGCCAAACCTCCTACAGCCCGTTTGCGGTGGGGATTGGGGCCGTCGGACTCGATCTGCCCGTCGCGAATGCGCACGATGCGTCCGGTGTAATCGGCGATGTCGGCCTCGTGGGTCACGATAATGACGCAGGTGCCCTCGTCGTTGAGCTCCTGGAACAGCCGCATCACCTCGCCGGCGGTTTTGGAGTCGAGGTTGCCGGTCGGCTCGTCGGCCAGCAGGATGGAGGGGCGCAGGGTCAGGGCCCGGGCGATGGCCACCCGCTGCTTCTGGCCGCCCGAGAGCTGGGAGGGCAGGTTTTTGAGCTTGTCCCCCAGCCCCACCTTGTGCAGCACTTCAACCGCCCGCTCCCGCCGTTCGTGGGGGCTATAACCGGCGTAGGTGAGGGGCACCTCCACGTTTTCCAGTACGTTCAGGCGCGGCAGCAGGTGAAAGGCCTGGAAAACGAAGCCAATCTCCTGGTTGCGTACCTCGGCCCGCTCGTTTTCGGTCAGGGTGGTGACGTCCCGCCCGGCCAGGATATAGCGCCCCTCGGTGGGGCGGTCGAGCAGGCCGATAATCTGCATCAGGGTGGTTTTGCCCGAGCCCGAGGGCCCCATCAGGGCCACCATCTCGCCCGTGCGAATCTCCAGCGAAACCCCTTTGAGGGCCTCGAACTCCAGCGCCCCGCTTTTGTACACCTTGCGCACCTGGTCGAGTGCGACCACCGTCACCGGCCACCTCCCGCTGGTACGCCGAGGGGCAGGCGCAGGCCCCCCTGTCCGCTCGAGCTGTTCGAGCTCGCAGGTGCACGGCTGGGCAAGACCACGCTCTGGCGCGGCTCGAGGCCCTCCAGCACTACCTGGTTCACCCCATCGTCGGGCCCCAGCACCACCCGCACGGTCTCCTTGCCGCCGTCGGGTTGCAGCACGTCCACGTAGGCCCGGTTGCGCACGGTCTGCACCGCCCGCTTGGGGATGGTGAGGGCGTTGGGGATTTCCTCGGCGATAATCTCGCCCTCGGCGGTCATGCCGGGCCGCAGCTTGCGCTCGGGGTTGGGTATGTTGACGGTTACGTAAAACACCGCGATGTTCTGCTGGATGCGGGCGCTGGGCGAGATGGCCGTCACCACCCCCTGGAAGGTCTCGTTGCTGAAGGCGTCGAGGGTCACCTCGACCTTCTGACCCACCCTAACCTTGGCGATCTCGCTTTCGTCAATCTGCACCGGCAGATTAACGCTGCTGTCGTCAATCAGGGTGAGCAGGGCGGTGCTGTTGTTAACCGTGGCCCCCACCCCGATGCTCCCCACCTGGGCGTTGACCTCCGAGACCACCCCATCGAAGGGGGCATAGATTTTGGTATTGGCCAGGTTTTCCTCGGCGTTTTTGACCTCGAGGCGGGCCTGCTCTAAGGCAATCTGGGCGTTTTTCAGATCTTGCGCGTTGGCGTTGTTGCGCAAGGCCAGGGCCTGGCGGGCGGTGTTGAGGTTGACCTGGGCGATTTCCAGGCTGGCCTGGGCCTTGGCGTAGGCATCGCGGGCGCTTTGCAGGCTCTGGGCGCTGGCCCCGCCCAGGTCGAAGAGCTTCTGGGTGGCCTCGAGGTTGGTGCGGGCGGCCTCGAGGTCGCGCCTCGCGTTGGCAAAAGCCACCTCGGCACTGGCGATGTTCTGGCGGTTGGTGGCCTGGGTGCTGGCCTGGTCGGCCCGCAGCTTGTCCAGGTTGGCCTGGGCTTTTTGCAGCGCCAGCCGGGCGTTCTCCAGGGCGCGGTTGTAGTTGGTGGGGTCGAGCTCTACGACAAGCTGGCCTTTTTGCACCCGGTCGCCCACGTTGGGCAGCCTAAGCACCGTGCCGTTGACGGCAGGCTTAACCGCCAGGCTCTGGACGGCCTCGAGGGTGCCCGGCCCCGAGACCGAGACCCGGAACAACCCCCGCTGCACCGGGGCGGTCTCGAGCGCAGGGGCAGCGCTGGCGGGCTTGGGCCGCAAGAACCAATAGGCCGCACCCCCCAGACCGGCCAACACCAGAGCCACAACCAGCCAAAGCCAGGGTACGCGGATACGGGAACGGGCTTGTGTCATGTTCACCCCACGATTTTCTTCCAGAATATCCAACGTTCAGTGTACGCAATGCGAAGATTTGGTGAAGACACACCACCGCGCTTGATCTTGGAAAGTGTTATGCCTAGTATGAATCTATCAAGGAATTTTTGTAGCTATTTTTGCGAGCTGTGTGAAATATTCCCGTCAGATAAAACTCTGGTATGAGATGTTGTCCATAAAGAGCATCACTGATAGTGCCTCAAAAAGCACAAGGTGGTTCAAAATGCGCAATCCCGAAATCGAAAGAGTTGCAGAAACCCACTACTTCGCTCGTCATATGCTAAAAAAGGCTTTGAATGACTATGTTCTAACATCGGAGACTAAGAAAACCTTTCCCGAGTGCTCTACCTATTGGGATGTATGGACGCAGCGTCTTTCTGACAAATTCTTTGACATGGGTACGCTAATTCGCGCTGCTGCTTCAGTAGAAACCTGCTTACGTGACTACTATATGTATAAGAAGGGATATAAGAATCTTTCCCAACTTCGACAAGATCGGCTGTACAAACAAAACATTTTTCAACGCCTCATGCCTTGGAACAAATCTGATGGGGCCATACCCTTGCTACGCACTGTCGGTATTGATCTCGAGAAGTTGCCTGAGTTACCTACAATCCAGGAGCTAATGCTTCATCGTCACCTTTATGCTCACAACCTTGGTGTAATCGATGATAAGTACATAAATAGACTGAGAGAGTTGACAGGCAAAGACCTTCTCACGAACTCGGTGGTTTCTAAACAATACCCCGATGAGGACGTTTACTGGTTTGAACCGCTTGAGCGTATCAATGACTTCATTGAAACAGCACGTAAGTTTTGCAATCAACTGACATGAGGCCCAACCCATCATTGCACTGTCCCGTAGATACAAATCCGCGCAAGACAGGTGAGTTCGGAAGTTGCCAAAGTAGCTCCCTGTCGCATTATCAGGCTTCATGCTTGGTGGGAACCGAAGGCAAGAGTTTCAGGGGTACTTACCCCTCGTCCTCGGGCATGGCCTCGAGCTCGGCCTCAAAACCCTTCTCGAGCGTCTGAGCATGGATGCGTAGGGTAGTAACCTGAGCCACGAGCTCGGCTTTCAGGTCTTCGTCGTCCGAAGCCGCCCAGGCCTCGAGCAGCTCGATGAACCGCTGGGCCTCCTGGCGCATCTCTTCCAGCAGCAGGCGGTTGCGGGCCTGGATTTGCTCGAGACTGTCTATCATGCCTTCCCCTAAAGCAGGGTGTGGTGGGGCTAGGGCGCGCTGGCCGCCCGCACCAGGCCGGTGAAGTCCTGGCCGGCGGCTACCGAAAAGGCCGCCAGGGCTTTCCAGTAGTTGCCCACAGCCTGCACCAGCCCGTACTCGGCGCTTCGGAGCGAGACCTGGTCGGTTTGCAGTTGCAAGGCCGAGATGGTGCCGGCCCGCAGGGCGGCTTGGCTCTGCTCTACGACCCGCTGGGCGTTGGTCACGTTGGCCTGGGCCAGGGCGATGTTGCGATAGGCGTTCTGGGCAGCCTGGTAGGTGTTGGTCAGGCTGGTCTGGGCGTTTTGCTGGGCGGTTTGCAGGGTGCGCAGGTTGTTTTCCAGGCTGGTTTTGGCGGTGTTGAGCTGTACGGCGGGGGTGTAGTCGTTGTCGGCCAGTTTGACGTTGAGCTGGGAGAGTTCCACGGCCTGTTGGGCTTGCAGCACGCTGGGGAGGCGCTCGAACAGACCGTTGCGCAGGGCCTCGAGGTCGGCCTGCAGGGCAAGGGGGTTCGGCGGGGCGGCTATGGTCTGGTTGCCCAGGTCGCTCAGGCCCAACAGCGTTGCGAGTTGGGCGGCCAGCACCGGAAGCTGGGACTGGGCGTTGGTCAGGGATTGCCTCGCGCTGTCCAGGGTGGTCTGGGCCCGCGAGACGTCCAGCGCGGTGGCATTACCGGCAGCCTGGCGGGCCCTGGCCACCTCCAGGTTGCGCTGGTTCAGGGCTACCTGGGCCTGGAACAGCGCCACGTTCTGCTGGGCTTCATAGAGGCCAATATAGGCGTTCACCACGCTCTGCATGACCGAAAGCCGGGTGGCCTCGAGGTTGACCTGGGCCAGCCGGGCGTTGTGCTCGGCCTGGGTGAGGGCCACAATCAGGGTGCTGGGGTCGGCCTTGAGGGCGTTGAGCTGGAGGGTGGCGTTTTGCAGGGTGGCCTGGGCGCTTTGCAGCAAGGGGCCGCGGCTGTAGGCCTGCGAAAGGGCCTGTACCAGGGTCAGGGAGTTCTGGGCCAGCCCAGCCGAAAAAGCCAGCATCGGCAGGAGCCAAAAAAAGCGTTTTGCAAGGTGAATCATCTATTTCCTCCAAGACTTGCGGTAAGGTTGGTGCCCAGGGCGTTTTGCAAGGCCAGGGCGGCCAGTTGGGCCTGGATGAAGGCGGCCTCGAGGTTGCGCTGGGCCTGGAACAGGCCCAGTTGGGCCGACTGCACATCCAAAGCGGTGCCGGTTCCGGCCTGGAGCCGGGCCTGGGCCGTGCGCAGGTTCTGGTTGGCGGCGTTTAGGCCGGCTCGGGCTGCGGCAATGGCGGCTTTGGCGGTCTGCAGGCCCTGGTATTTCTGCCGCACATCCAGCTCGGCGGCCTTGCGGGCGGTTTCCAGGGCCTGCCGGGCGGCTTGTAGAGCGGTATGGGCGGTGTGGATGCGGCTGTCGCTCACGGGGTCGAAGAGGGGCACGCTTAGCGATAGCCCCAGGTTGTAACCCTGGGCCGGCGAACCGCCGGTGCCCTGCACCAGGGGCACCGCCGCCGAGACCGAGGCCACGCCGCTTTTGAAGTTCAGCCCCGCTGAAAGCGAGTTGCCGCTGCTGCTGTAGCCTGCGCTCACCGAGGCGTTGGGAATCCAGCGGTCGCGCTCGGCGCTGGCCAGGTTTTCTTCGGCCTCGCGGAGCTGCAACAAAGCCCGCAGCACGTCGGAACGACTCTCCAGAGCCCTTTGCAGCAGGGCTTCCAGGCTTTCGGCGGGCAGGCTGGGTTCCTCGGGGGGGGTGCTGGGGCTGCCGAGCTGCTGGGGGTTCTGGCCCAAGGTGTTGGAAAGCGAAAGGCGAGCGAGCTCGAGGGCTCCCTGGGCGCTCACCAGCCCCGAGCGGGCGGTGTCCAGGTTCTGCTGGGCCGCGAGCAACTCGCTCAGGGTAGCAGCACCGGCCTGGTTTTGGGCACTAACGATTTGCAACTGGCGTTCGCGCAGGGCCAGGGTGGCCTGGGCAACGGCCAGGTCGGCCTGGGCCTGACGCAGGTTGAAGTACTGGGTGTGCAGGGTGATCCACAGGTTGTTGCGGGCGTCGCGGCGGGTCAGGGCGGCCCGTTCCAAGGCCCGCTCGGCGCTGCGCACGGCATCGGCGCTGCTCGACCAGGGCAGCAGCCCTATGCTGGCGGTGCTGGAGAGGATCAGGTTGCTGCCGCTGCTCTCGCGCAGGCTGTAGTCGGCCCCACCCGACAGCTTGAAGCCCAAGGCGGCCTGGGCGGCCTCGAGCTGCCGCACTGCGCTCTCGTAGTTAAGGTCGGCGCTTTTCCAGTCCAGGGTGCGGGGCAAGGTCTGGAGGGCCTGGGGGAGCTCGAGGCCCTGGGCCAGGGCGGGAGGGGCCAGGGCCAGCAGGGTTGCGAGGGTTGGAAATAGTCTCTTCAAGGCGTTACCTCCGCCGCAGCCAATATTCTGCGATCCTTGTGTACAGGCTCAGTACGAGATGTGTAGTTTTGGTGAAGGCCCTTGTACCCAAACGGCAGGAGCCCCCACCTCAATCTGAAAGAATCCCGTACCACCGCGTAAGCAAAGCTTACGGTATGAAGGGGCTATAGAGGGTTGTGTTAGAGACTGTCTTAAAACTTTCCCAGACGATATAATCGAGCATGAATAGTCGAGCAAGCTGCTACCCAAGCGATCTTTCGGACAATGAGTGGG
>OGCI01001811.1_pt1 | contig 16324 bp, 11 predicted proteins | sample 1570021 | NCBI WGS metagenome assembly OGCI01 (sample SAMN06264664, study PRJEB24512) | hot springs metagenome | isolation source: Hot spring water | place: South Africa: Tshipise | collected 2015-06-21 | reverse complement strand
ATGGCGCCTGTGTCGTTGGTCTCCAGATTGGTGCGGCGCATGTCGTTGAACTCGACGATATTCCGATGCGAGCTCTGGTTCTCGCTCAGGCTCTTAAGCGAGATGGCGTAGCGTGGCGTGTCCCAGATGGTGTTGTGTGCGATACGGTTATCACTGCCGGTAATAACATACACGCCCGCCACGTGCTTGTACACCAGCCCGAGATTCTTCATCACGTTGCCTGCGATCAGGTTGTGGTGCGGCTGGCTGGCGTTATCTCCGATCAGGATCACACCGCCCTGCGCGACGTTCTCCACCCGATTCTTCACAAAGCGAATCTGGTGGCTTTGCTCCTCGAGTCGCAGGGCGTATCCGCCCACCCACCGAAAGAGGCAGTCTGTCACCTCACAGTGCCTCGCCCCTGCCATGTGTATCACCGCATCGGCGGGCATATAGTAGTTGGTGGTGAGGGTATAGTCTGTGTCGGTGAACACGAATCCCTGAAAACGCAGGTGCTTCACCCAGCGGTTGCCTGCCGGATCGCCCTTCAGCTCAATCAGACGGTCCAACCTCGTGAGTACGGCTTCGGCAGCAGATTTGTTGTCGTCTGAGAGGTAAAGCAGTTCCCCTGTCTGACGGTTCAAGTACCACTCATTCGGCGCGTCAAGCGCTTCCCGAACGTTCTCGATGAAATAACGGTTACCAAGGCGGATTTCGTCGGTATAGCCGTCCGGCGGAAGGAGGATTTGCATGGAGTCGTGATCGATGCGCGCAATCGGCGCAATGGCGTTGACCCATCCCCATGCCGGAAAGATGTGCAGTTCTGCCCCTTGCGCATCGCGCCAGCGCGGGATATCGCCCTCGTTGAAGGAGAGGTAATCGCGCGACCCCGGAGGCTGAGGGGTAGGTACACTCACTTCGGGACCGATTGCCTCATCGCAGGCTTCGGCTTGTATCAACAGCAGATGCCCCTTCTCGGGCTTCTGGAGACGGAACGCCCCCCACCACTCGAAGTCGCCGATCGCCTGCTCGGGGTTCCACGCGCTATCCTGCACCAGTGCCAGAGCGTCCAGATTCAGCCCACCGCCCCTCGCATTCTCCCATCGCAGGACACACTCGCCCTCCGGCAGGCTAACGTCCGCCACATGTGACCAGCGAAAGTTACCCCATCCGCCGGTGTTCGGCAGGTTGCGCAGGGGTATGGCGTCGCCGCCGCTCACCCGAACCACACACCGCCCGCTCATGTCTGCCGCTTCGCCCGTGTTGTCCGCTGCGTAACGCATCCACAGCCGGTAACTGCCCGCTTCTGGCACCCGTATCCGCCACACCAGCGCATCGCCCACGTTGTGGATGTTACCGACGCCCTGACCGAACACACCCCGCTCCCAGCGCTCGCCGTGGAACTGCGCGAACAACCACCCGCCCGTGCGCGGGTTGCTGGGGTCGTAGTTGGGATAGCGGGCGCGGATTGCCCACCGCTCACCGATGCGCAGAAGGCGCGGTGTCCAGCCTTCGTCAACGGCTACCCGTGCGCGCCAGAGATTGTCCCGCACATGCTGCCAGCCCGACACAGGCACGCCACCGCTCAGAACCACTCTGCCAGCGCGCTGCGCGCGGTAGGTAATGGGAAACTGCGCCGTACCGCTGTCTTCGGGGGTAAAGACGAGAGGCTCGCGCAGGGTATACACCCCTTCCGCCACGATGACCTCCACCGGCTGTTTCAATCCCGCTTTGATGACCTGCCGAACCGCCTGCTGTGCCCGATGAAGCGTAGCAAAGGGTCCGTCGGTCCGCTGAGCGTTGGCTCTGGGCAGTCTGCCGGACCAGGCGTCATTCCCCGAAGGAGACACGTAGAAACGAAGAGGGGCCGAATGGGCTGTTGTCGCAAGCATTGCCATCAATACCAGCACTGTCCTCCACACCATGATGCTCCCCCATCTCACAGCAAATCCGGATTTTCTGCGGATAACCGTGCAACTCAGCTGACACCAGCATCACCATGCTGTAAGAGCCGTGCGCTTACAGTTCCGCAGCGCCCTGTGCAAGCATATCGCGCAGTCTCTGCGCGTCGGCGTGAATCTTGTGTCCCTCCGCGTCGGTGATGTAGAAGACGCCGACCGCCTTGCCCGCCCACGTGCTGAGCTTGGCGCTGTGGATATTCCACCCGAGCTGCGACAGCGCGCGACACACCCAGTACAACATACCGATATGCTCGGTGGTGCGCACCTCGATCACCGTGAACTGTTCCGACAAATCGTGATGGACCACCAGGTGCACCAGTTCCGGTCGGGTCTGTTCCACCCGGCGTCGGCGTGCCAGCAGGTCGTTTACCGACAACTCGCCGGTCAGCACCGCCTTCATGTTCTCCTCGATTTCGGCGCGCTTGGCAGCCGGGATAGGGCGTCCACGGTAATCCACCCACAGCGTGTCGATCGCCACCTTGATCTCCCCGGAGCGGGTGAAGACGTTCGCCGCGTGCACCGCCACCTGCCCCGCGTACAGCACGCCCGCGATTTTCGCGAGCAAGCCGGGCTCGGGGTCGTCGATAGCACACACCGTCAGCTCGGTCACGGAAGCATCGGGCGGAGTCTGGAAGGCAAGTTGCGGCACGCCGCGAATCGCCTCCTGCACCATCCGGATGTGCAGACCGATCTGCTCCTGCGCGGTGTTCAGCAGGTAGGTGGCAGGCATCTGGTTCAGGTGACGGGTCACCATCTCTTCGGGCAGGTTTTCGAGGCTCAGTTCCTTCGCCAGCCTCCGTCGGAATCGCCCGATGTCGGGCGGTGCGTGTTCCGCCACCTCGCTTGCCATCAGGAAGCGCTCCGCCTTGCGATGCAGTTCGCGCAGGAAGGCGGCTTTGACCTCCGTCCACACTCCGCTGCCCACCGCGTGTGTGTCGGCATAGGTCAGCAGGTACAGCATGTTGAGGCGGTCGATGGTGTCACACACCTGCACAAAGTCGCGGATGGTCTCGTCCAGATTCAGGTCGCGCAGGCGCGATGTCTCCTGCATCAGCAGGTGATGGCGCACCAGAAAGACGAGGTCGGCAATGGCGTCCTCGCTGAGGTAGAGCCGACGCCCCACGTCCTCCGCCAGAATGGCCCCCGCTTCCGAATGGTCCTGGTCTGGTGTGGCTTTGCCAGCGTCGTGAACCAGCGCGGCGAGATACAGCACCTCGCGATGAGGGGTCTCCTGAAAGATGCGGCGGTAGTCTGCGTAATGCGGATCGGCGATGGTGCCCAACTGTTCCAGGTTCTCCACCACTCGCAGAGAGTGTTCGCCCACCGTGTATTCGTGCGATGGGTCGTAGGGGATCAGGGTTCGCGTGGCTTCATACTCTGGCAGTATCCATCCCAGCACACCGGTATCCGCCATCTGGCGCAGAGCACGCGACACTCCAGCAGGCGCCTGCAGAATAGAGAGGAAGGTTTCGGCAAGATGTTTGGGGTCACGAGTTCGCGGTGAGGAACGCGACACAGAGCGCATCAGCTGCCGCACCGACACGCTCAACTCCAATCCGTACTGCTGTGCCAGCCGAATCGCCCACACCATCCACACGGGGTCTTCACGCTGGAGCAGGCTCTCCGCTGCGACCACCTCTTTGCGCTCACAGTCCAGCCCGATGCCCAGCACGTGGCGCACCTGTTCCACCTGATGCACAATCTCTTCGCACACCTGATGGGCACGCACCGCGTGGGTGTAGTAATCGTGCATGAACTGCTCGACGGCGGGAGTGTGCCCTAGCGGCTGATAGCCCATCCGCACGGCAATCGCTTCCTGTTTGGCAGTGGTCAACAGGTCGCGCTGTTCGCCAGCCAGCACGTGCAGGTGGTTGCGCACACGGGTCAGAAACTCCTGTGCCTCTGCAAGGTAACCTGCGCTCTCCTCACTCAGCCAGCCATGAGCCACCAGATAAACCCACTCTCCTGCGGTGGGCAGCCCTGCCCAGCCAGCACCCAGCCAGCGAACCAGATGAATATCGCGTAGACCGCCTGCCCCTTCTTTCACGTTGGGCTCGACCAGGTACGGCGTGGTGCCGAATTTGAGGCGCATCTGACGGCGCTCCATCATCTTGCGGAACAGGAAGTCGGTATGGTTGAAGTGCCCCCAGAACTCCTCCAGAAACCGCGCGAAGATGCGCCGGCTGCCGGTAATCAGACGTGCATCCACCAGCGTGGTCTGCGTCGTGTGGTCGAGTGTGGAGCAGTCCTCAATGAGGCGATAGGCATATCCCACCTTCAGGTGCCCGTATTCCACCAGCACATCCATCAACAGGTGGAACATCTCCCGAATCACCCGGTCTGTAGCCGTATCGCCGTCGCGCTCGGGGATGAAGGTGATATCGATGTCGGAGTGCGGAGAGAGCTCCATGCGCCCGTATCCGCCCGTTGCCGCGACCGCGATCTCGGGAGGATTTGGCACACGCGCCTTCTGCACCGCCAGCCCAAACAGGCGTCGCACCACCGCATCGGCAAGGGCGGTGAACGACCGGCACGCTTTCAGACCGTCCAGAGGGGGCTGAAGGCTATCCATCAGTTGCTGGCGCTGTGCAGACATCCAATCGCCGATTTCGCGGGCGTCCTCCATCTGAGCCAGCGCCTGCACCCACTCGTCCCGCAGATGCCCGGCGATAATGCCATCGCTGGAAGGCACGATATGAAACTCTTCTTTCGTCACGGGCGGACCGTGCGTCTCAGACTGCAAGCGACTCATGACCTACTCCGAACGCCAGAGAATAAACAACCCTCCCACTGCAAACAGCAGGTTGGGCGCCCACGCCGCAACCACCGGCGGCATCAGCCCCTGATTGCCCAGCAACCGCGCCAGCAACAGCGTATTCCAGAAGAGGAATACGAGAATGATTGCAAGCAACACTCCCATGAAGCTTCCTGCCCGCGCGAAGTACAGCGATAACGGCGCACTGCACAGCGCAAACACTGCGCAGGCGAAGGGTATCGAGAACTTGAAGTGATACCCCACCCACAGGCGCGTGGCGGGCATACCTGCCTTCTGAAGCTCCAGGGCCTGACGACGCAGTTCCGCCGCGTTCGTCTCTTCGGGCGCCGGCGGGCTTAATACCTCTTCCAGCGCCACCCGCAGGTTGATGGTGATTTCTCCTTCCGTACGGGCGTCGATGGCGAAACCGTCCTTGCCGTAGATATGCACATGGGCATCGGTGAACCGCCAGACGCCGTCGTCGTACACTGCCCGCTGTGCCAGAATGGTGCGGGCGTAGCCGGCTCCGGGCATCTCCCACACCTGAACATCTCGCAGCTCAGCGCGATTGCCCTGCACGTTCTCCACCATGCCGATATAGAAGGCGTACTCGCGCGTGCGGAACACGACATTCGAACGTAACAGAGGCGCCGTCTGCATCAGAAAGATTCGGTCGCGCACCCGGCGAAACCGTCGCTCCGCACCAGGCACCACCGACTCCTCAAGCCAGAAGTTTACCACAGAAACCACGACTCCTGCCAGCAACAACGGCAAAAAAACGCGCCGGAGACTGGCACCGGCACTGCGCAACACCACGATCTCGGAGTCCCTCGCAAGGCGGTTCACCGCCAGCGACACCGACAGCGCCGTCGCCACCGGCAGGGTGAGCACCAGAAGAAACGGCGTGCGGTAGACGATCATCTGCGCCACAGCCAGAACTGGAACACCCAGCGCGAAGAACTGTTCCGCATAGTTGAAAAGCAGGTTGCCGATCAACATCAACACCACTGCCAGCGTGCCCACCAGAAAGGGCACCAGCAGCTCCGACAGCAACATGCGGTCAATGAGCTTCATTCTTCCACGCGAATGGTGTTGCAGACGTCCAGCACCACCGGCAGGCGCTGGATCTCCGCCGTGGCATGTCGTATCGCTCCCTCCTGCGCACGGTGTGTAATCCACACAATCTCCGCTTCCTGCGGATTGACCTGCCTCTGCACCACCGAGGAGATGCTGATATTGTGGATGCCGAACACCCCTGCCACCTGCGCCAGCACGTTCGGACGATCCTGCACGCGCATACGCACATAGTAGCGCGTCTCAATCTGCTCGATAGGCACCACGTACCGCTGGTCAAAGCACGTGCACCCCACGCGCCCTGTGGAGCCAAACAACAGGTTGCGCGACACATCGATGATGTCCCCGACCACCGCACTGCCTGTGGGAAGGCTGCCCGCACCGCGCCCATAGAACATCACATCGCCGACCGCGTCGCCACGCACCATGATGGCGTTGTACACGTCCCGAACGCTCGCCAGCGGATGCGATAACGGCAACAGCGCCGGATGCACGCGCACCTGCACCGCCTTTGCCGACACCTCCTGTGCGATTGCCACCAGCTTCACCGCATACCCCAGGCGCTGTGCCCATTCCATATCGGCGCGGGTGATGCGCGTGATGCCCTCACGGAACACATCGTCCACTCGTACACGCGCCGTAAAGGCGATGGAAGCAAGGATGGCAATCTTGTACTGGGGGTCATTACCGTGCACGTCCGCGCTGGGGTCAGCTTCGGCGTAGCCCTGCGCTTGAGCCTCTTTCAGCGCCTGCTCGAAGTCGGTGCCTTCCTCCGCCATTCTGGTGAGAATGTAGTTGGTGGTGCCGTTGACGATTCCCGTCACCCGCTCGATGCGGTTGCCTGCCAGAGCGTTCTTCATGGGCTGGATGATGGGAATACCCCCGCCCACACTCCCCTCGAAGGCGAAGTCCAGATGACACTTGCCCGCCGCCATCATGATGTCCGCGCCCTCCTTCGCCAGCAGCTCCTTGTTGGCACTGACGACCGGCTTGCCGTTTTCGAGGGCGCGCAGCACATATTCCTTAGCAGGGTGAACGCCGCCGATAAGCTCCACCACGATGTCCACCTGCGGGTCATCGATCACGTCGTAGGCGTTGCTGGTCAGCAGGGAACGGTCCACCGGCACCCGGCGGGGTTTGTTGACATCGCGCACGGCGATACGACGGATCTCCAGTCGTGTTCCGATCTTGCGCTCGATGCTTTCGCGGTTGCGTCGGAGCACCTCCACCGTGCCCGACCCGACCACACCGAGTCCAAGAATGCCCAGCTGGATGACCTCCTTGCTCACGCTACTGCCTCCTCCGGTTCCAGGCGATACAACACCGTACCCTGCTCGACCAGCTGACCACTGCTCGCGCAAATCTCCACCACCTTGCCGGACCTATCCGCCGGCACCTCATTAAACACTTTCATCGCCTCGATCAGGCAGACAATCTGCCCCTCCTCCACCGAGTCTCCCACTTCCACGTAAGGAGGAGCGTCTGGCGACGGGGCGCGGTAGAACACCCCGGTCATTGGCGCGCGCAATTCCACCAGATGGGTCTGTGGCACAGCGGGTGCAGCAGAAGCCACGGGCACAGTGTAGCCTGCGTCGGGGACCTCGGCAGGGGTCGCTGTTTCGCGCCGGATGAAGATGCGCAAGCCCTCTTCCTGCCATTCCAGCTCGGCAAGGTGGTACTCTCGTGCCAGCTTCAGCAGCTCTTCGGTTCGGGTTATCTCGTCGGTCACTGCATCCACCTCAAATCATCGTCCTGCTGGTGAAGGTGCCTCTCCAATGGTCACGGTCAGCGGAACCTCCTTGCCGCCTCGCCACACTCGCGCCTCCACGCGGTCGCCCGGGCGACGCTTCATAATCTCCTCCAGCAGTTCCTGCGTGGACCGTATGGGGCGGCCGCCAAATTGACGGATCACGTCTTCCGTGCGTAAGCCCGCTTTGTCCGCAGGGCTACCCGGCAGAACCTCTTCCACGACCACCCCATTTGGGTCGGGCAATCCAACACGACGCATCAGGGATGGGCGCACCGCTTCGAAGTAGAAACCGATCCAGGGTCGTGTCCGCTGGATGGAACCGCCCTGCGAGATGATGTCGCGCACCACCTTCTTCACATGATTGACGGGGATGGCGAAGCCGATACCGATAGACCCGCCACCCGGCGGAGCGGCGATGGCGGTATTGATGCCGATGAGCTGACCGTGGATGTTCGCCAGCGCGCCGCCGGAGTTACCCTGATTGATGGCGGCATCCGTCTGGATGGCTACCTCCAGATAACGCCCCTCATCCACCATCAGCCTGCGCCGGTTCAGCGCACTGATGACACCCACGGTGACAGTGCTGCCCAACCCCAGCGGGTTCCCGACGGCAATCGCCCACTCACCCACGCGCAGCCTGTCGGAGTCGCCCAGCTCGGCGACGGGCAGTCCGTTCGCGTTCACCTTGATGACCGCCAGGTCTGACTGCGCGTCGGCACCGATGATGCGCCCGAGAAACCGCCTGCCATCCGCCAGCGAGACCACGATTTCGTCCGCCCCGCGTACCACGTGGTGGTTGGTGATGATGTATCCGTCCGGGCTGATAATCACGCCGGAGCCGGAACCGCGCATCGCCTCCTGCGGACCGAAGAAGTCATCCAGCCGCAACGGACGGCGCGGACGCATGAAGGTGTCGATGTTCACCACAGCAGGTTCAATGCGTGCGCTTGCATTTGCCAGAGCGTCGGCGTCCGGCACCGAACCCACCTGCCTTGCCGGGGCGTCCAGCGTTGTCAGCACCAGCTGGCGCGATTGGGAAGGCGGTTGGAATCCCAGCCAGCGCACAATGAAGGCGCACGCGGCGAAGCCGAACACGAACGCGAGCACTAAGCTCCAGGGTCTGGACATCCGGAATCACCGTCCTGCTTCCGGCAGCTGCCGCAACAGGCTGACCATCTCGATGGCGCTCATCGCGGCATCACCGCCTTTGTTGCCCGCTTTGGTACCAGCCCGCTCGATAGCCTGCTCGAGGTTATCCGTGGTGAGCACACCGAAGGTAATGGGCACGCCCGACTCCAGCATACCCTGCGCGATGCCTTTTGCTGCCTCAGCAGCGATGTACTCGAAATGTGGAGTATCGCCGCGGATGACACACCCGAGGCAGATAACGGCGTCGTAACGCCCACTGCGCGCGAACTTCGCAGCGACCAGCGGGATCTCCCACGAGCCGGGCACCCAGGCAACCTCCACGTCTCTATCCGTATCCACACCATGTCGCGCCAGAGCGTCCAGCGCGCCCCCCAGCAGTTTGGATGTGATGAACTCGTTGAAACGGCTGACCACAATCGCAAATCGGTAGCCACTACCGACCAGAGCTCCCTCATAGGTCTTTGGCATGGGTAACGCTCTCCTCCAGTTTGCCTTCGCTGACCTGCTGACCGTTCTCGGGCAGCAGATGCCCCAGCTTTTCACGCTTTGTGCGCAGGTAGCACTCGTTGTACGGGGTGACCGGTCCCACAATCGGCACGATTTCCACGATTCTTAAGCCGTACGCCTCCAGCCCGATGCGTTTGGTTGGATTATTGGTCATCAGGCGGATCTCCCTCAGCCCGAGGTCTGCCAGTATCTGCGCGCCGATCCCATAGTCTCGCTCGTCGGCGTGGAAGCCTAGCTCGATGTTGGCATCTACCGTGTCCAGACCCTGATCCTGCAGGGCGTACGCCCGCAACTTGTTCAGCAAGCCGATACCGCGTCCCTCCTGCTGAATGTACAGAAGCACCCCGCGTCCCTCCTCGGCAATCGTGTCCAGCGCGATGGTGAGCTGGCTTCCGCAGTCGCACCGCAGAGAGTCCAGCAGGTCACCGGTCAGGCAGCTGGAGTGCACGCGCACCAGCGTCGGCTTGCCATCGGACACATCGCCCATGACGAGCGCCACGTAGGGGTTGGGATCCACCGTGCACTCGTAGGCGTGAACCGCGAAATCGCCGTAACGGGTGGGCAGTCGCGCAACCGCCACCTTGTTGACCAGTTTCTCGTAGCGACGCCGGTATCGGATAAGGTCGGCTATCGAGATGAGACACATATCGAGCCCGCGTGTCATCTCGAACAGTTCCGGCAGGCGCGCCATGGTACCATCATCGTTCATGATTTCGCAGATGACGCCCGCGGGAAACAGTCCGGCCAGCCTTGCCAGGTCCACAGCCGCCTCCGTGTGCCCGGCTCGTCGCAACACGCCACCCTCCACCGCACGAAGCGGGAAGACGTGCCCGGGCTTCTCGAAGTCCTCGGGGCGGGCACGTGGGTCCACAAACAGCCGGATTGTCTGAGCGCGGTCGTGCGCCGAGATGCCGGTCGTCGTGCCAATGCGTGCGTCAATAGGCTCCATCATGGCAGTGCCGTGTCGGGCGGTATACCGGCTGGTAATGGGACCGATACGCAGCTCGTCCAGTCGCTGTCCGGTAGCCGCCAGGCAGATGAGACCGCGCCCGTACTTTGCCATGAAGTTGATGGCTTCGGGGGTTACCTTCTCCGCCGGAAGCACGAAATCGCCCTCGTTTTCGCGGTCTTCATCATCGACAACGATAATCATCTCACCGCGCTTCAGGCGTTCGATGGCGTCCTCAATCGCGCAGAAATCACTCATCCATTCACCTCGGGCACGGGTGCATCACGCAGAAGTGCCGACTATGTAAATGATACCAGCAGATTCTTCCTCTGCGCAACCGCTGGTGTTCCCAGCCTGCAGAAGCAAAGGGCGAGGTCCCTCGCATCGCAGTCACGGCAAGCAGGGTCTCGCCCCGGCAACGATATGGCGCGTTCGTCAGGAGGTGCTCTGCGCTTCCGCCTGACCACCTCGCACAAACTGCCACACCATCCAGCCGACCACGCCCAGCCCAGCCACCAGCAGCACCACGAAGATGACAAATACCACCCATTGTGGGTTCACCGGGATGGCGTTCACATCCAGATGGGGCGACAGATACATCCCCCGCAGACTGTGGCGCGTCACTGACATCAGCGCAATCGCCAGAATGGTCAGAGCCACAGCGCCAAGCGCACTCCGATTGACCACCAGCATTGCCAGCACGGCTAGCAACACGCCTGCCCACAGGATGATGGTGTGCACCGTATTTCCGCCGATGAAGCTCTGCATGAAACTGTTCGGCAGGCTGAACAGAAACCACAGCCCGACCGCCAGCTGCACGATGGTGGCTCCGATGAACAGGCGCGCGCCGAACCGCTTTGCCTCATCCGCCCAGCTGGAATCGCTGGAGCGATACAGCAGACTGAGCAACATGATACCCAGTCCCGTTACCGCAAACGCTGCGACCATGAAGTGCAGGTAGCGCGGAATCAGCGTCGGCTCCGACCAGTTCAGGTGCAGACCCGCCGCACTCTGCGCATACATCTGCGCCCACTTCTCAGGCGCGAGGTTCAGCGTGGCGTTGTGGGTGTAGAGTAAGCCCACGACCAGAATGAATATGGCGCTCACCCACGCGATAGGCGTCACCCACCTGCCCAACCAGTCGGGTCGGAACTGTACCAGATATAGCCCGTAATACGCCAGTAGCACCAGCGCGACCACCAACAGCCAGGGCCATGCCATCAGGATGGAGGCGGTGTAGAACGCCTGTCCGTACAGCACCTGCACGAACAGCAGAGGCGCGATGCCCAGCGTGATGGTCAGCGACATGGTGACCGGCAACGCTTTGCACAGGCGAGCGCCAAGCGCCGCGAAGAAGGGGTTGCTCTTGCCTTTCCAGTGCGCGATCGCCATGATGGTGGTGCCGCCTGCCAGCAGGTTCATCGCCACGATGTGCAGGATGAAAGTGAACACCAGCAGTATCTGCAACAGCCACGCGGGAGCCGGAAGCCCCGCAGGATCAGCCGGAGGAATAACCACAGGCATTTGCACGTACCTCCTTCCCTAACGTCGCGCCGTCTGCTGCGGCGGGTTGTTCAAACTGTAAAGCCACTCCACCAGAGCCTTTCGCTCTTCCTCATTGCCGAGGAACGGCGGCATATACCCCTTGAGCTGGTTGAGGTTCTGCAGCTGGATGTCCAGAAAGTCCTTCTCCCAGCCCTTCACGGCGAACTTGATGCCGTTGAAACCGTTCACCGTGTGGCACGACTGACAGTGGAACCGGAAGACCTGTTCGCCCACCTTAAGCAGGTCTGCTCGGTCGACTTCGTGCAGCAGGTCCCATTTCGCTGTGCCCAGCACGCCCTGCTCGTATACCAGCTGAACCTCCTCGGTGCGAACAGCGTTGGAATACATGTAGTCGTACAGGATGTACGGCTTGCGCACCGCCTCCCGCACCCACTCGGTCACGCCGGTGGTCACCAGCCCCAGCGCCACGATCACGAAGGCAAAGGTCACGTGGAACCGGCGCGGGAACAGGAACGGACCCAGCAAGGTTGCCAGCAGCACGAAGGCAGAGAAGACCACGCTCGCCGCCGCGAACAGCGTCACCACCGGCGCTCCACCCATGGAAATCTCGCGCGCCTGATCGGGGATGCGAGAGATGTACCAGATTCCGCCGAAGGGGATGACGCTGATACCCGCCAGCACCCATTTGGAGGCGTACTTCACCACACGCTCACGCAGCGACTCGTCTGCCTCCGCCGATGCCGTAATCAGCGCGTACAAGCCCGCCAGCGCAATGGTGACCGCCGTGCGAACCAGCAAGGATGGTAGCATCGACGGGTTGAAGAAGGCGTCCGCAAGCGACCTGGTCTCTGTCCACCTGCCCGTGGTGAGCATGAAGGTGAGGATACCGTTGATCATGAACAGGCTCAACCACGCACCGGCAAAGTAGACCCACCCAACTGCGATGTGCGTTCTGGCGCTCAGTCGGTTCCAGCCGTAGTAGTAGATGAACGCCGCCAGCAGCTCCACGAGGAAGAACACCCACTCGATCGCCCACGCCCACACGAAGATGTGGATGAGTGCAGACGTCGCCGAGGGGTGCACCAGCCCGATTGCCCACCAGATGCCGACTCCGCTCACCGCACCGAACACCAGCACCACCAGGATAAAGAAGGTACTGTGACGCTTCAGATAGCCCAGCAGTGCTGTGTCGTTCTCGCGGCGCGCTTTGATTTCGGTGAGAACCAGAAACAGCCCGGCACCGATGGCAAAGTGCGACACAAACACGTGCAGGATGGCGATGATGCCGATCAGCATCCCGCCGCCCAGCAGAGGAACATCCCAGAACGGATACTCCATGTCCGCATCTCCCTCTTGACGAGATGGAAATCGTTATCGTTATCAGTATAACACCCTGAGCTCAAGAAAGTCAACAACCTCCGTCAGTACGACAGACACGGTGAATGCACATGGTTCATCACTTTTAAGCGAAGCAGTTTGCCTCTGCAACACAGATTCGATACAATAAGCCGGTGCAACCTGTGTCGTGAGAGAAGATTTTTGAGTACATCTGAACCGCAACAACCGGTGGTGGACGTGGTGGTGGACCTGCCGGCGGCACTGCAGGAGGTATTCACCTACATGGTGCCCCGCGCGCTGGAGACGAAGGTGCAGGTGGGCAGCTGCGTGCTGGTACCGTTCAGCGGACAGCAGGTGCTGGGCTACGTGGCACGGCGCTACTTCGCGGACGCACGCGGGACGGGACGGCTGAAAGCGGTTATCGACGTGGTGGAGGGCAGTCTGCCGCTGGACGAGAACCGGCTCGCGCTGGCAGAGTGGCTGGCTCGGGAGTACCGTTGCGGACTGGCGGCGGCAGTTCGGTTGCTCGCCCCGACCGAGATGGTGGCGCACGTGCAGAAGGTGTTGCGCCTGACGCCCCAGGTGCAACAGCAGGAACTGTGGGAAGGCGCACCCAGCTCACCGGAGCGTCAGCTGCTGGAGCTGCTTCAGCAGTCGGGCGGACAGCTGCCCGAAGCAACCGCCAAAGCGCGCCTCGGAGCCAACCTGTTCAGTACGGCACTGTATCGCCTCAGGCGGAGGGGGCTGGTGGACATCCGCAATGTGCTGGAGGAAGCCTCCGGCAAGGTGCGCACCCTTCTGCATGTGCGGTTGAACATCCCGGCAGAGCAGGCGCGGTCGCTGGCGGATGCCTGTGTTTGCAGAGCTCCTGCTCAGGCGGCGCTGTTGCGCGCGCTGGCGGTGGCGGAACAGGAGATGCTGCCCATGGCGGAGCTCCTGCGTCAGGTGGGCGTCTCCGCCAGCGCGTTGAAGAGCCTGCAGGCACGCGAAGTGGTGGAACTCGTGGAGGCGCCGGTCTATCGGACGCCGGTACTGCAGGGGGGCGAAGCCTCGGAGGAGGCACATCTGCACATGACCACCGACCAGGAACGCTGCCTCAACGAGATCGGGCAGGCTATCGAGGCGCACACCCATCGCACTTTCCTGCTGTTCGGCGTGACGGGTAGCGGCAAGACAGAGGTGTACCTGCGTGCTGTAGCCATGACCCTGTCGCGAGGGCGCAGTGCGTTGATTCTTGTGCCCGAGATTGCGTTGGCGGCGCAGGTGGTGGAGGCGGTGAAGGCGCGCTTCGGCAACCTGGTGGCGGTTCTGCACAGCGCGCTGTCGGCTGGTGAGAGGTTCGACGAATGGCGCAGGGCACGGGAACAGCGTGCACGGGTGGTGGTAGGTGCGCGATCGGCGGTGTTTGCCCCGCTGGAACAGCTTGGGCTTATCGTCATTGACGAGGAGCACGAGGGCGCCTACAAACAACAGGAGCACACCCCACGCTATCACGCCCGCACGGTGGGGATGCAACGCGCCGGGCGAGAACAGGCAGTGCTGTTGATGGGCAGTGCCACACCCGCGATCGAGACCTTCTATCAGGCTCGGCAGGGGATGCACACGCTACTGCATCTGCCCTCCCGGGTGGAGGGACGTCCGCTACCGCAGGTGCACATCGTGGACATGCGCGGATCGGCGCGCGTGCAGGGAGGCGTTTTCAGCGGGCAGATGGCGGAGGCGATTTCCGAGCGATTGCAGCGGCGCGAACAGGTGATTTTGTTTCTCAATCGGCGTGCCTATGCCTCGTTCGTGATGTGTCGTAAATGCGGGATGGTCATCCGGTGCACACGATGCGCCGTATCGCTCTCTTACCATAAAGTGGATAACTCGCTGCACTGCCACCATTGCGACTACAAGCAGAATGTGCCCGATCGCTGTCCCTCCTGTGGCGCCACGCAAATCTACCCCTTCGGGCTGGGCACACAGCGCGTGGAGGAAGAGGTACAGCGGCTGTTTCCAGAAGCGCGCCTGCTGCGCATGGACAGAGACACCACTTCGCGGAAGGGAGCGCACCATGTGCTGCTCGCGCGCTTTCGGGCGCAGGAGGCAGACGTGCTGATCGGCACGCAGATGGTGGCGAAAGGACTGGACTTCCCGAATGTCACTCTGGTGGGCGTGGTCAGTGCGGATACCGCTCTGCACATCCCAGACTTCCGCGCTGCGGAGCGAGCCTTTCAGCTTCTCACGCAGGTGGCTGGCAGAGCGGGACGAGCGCACCAGCCGGGCGAGGTGGTGGTGCAGACCTTCAACCCCGAACACGAGGCGATACAGTTTGCCTCCACCCACGACTATCTGCAGTTCTACGAGCGCGAAATCCTCCATCGGGAAGAGCTGCGCTACCCGCCCTTCTCCCGGCTGGCGAACCTCCTGGCAACACACCCCGAAGAGGCGAAGGCAGAACAGATGTGCCAGCAGGCGGCGCAGCACCTGCGCGAGGCAATCAGGGCAACCGGTGTGGACGCAGAGGTGCTGGGACCGGTGCAGGCACCCATCGCGCGACTGAGGGGATTGTGGAGGTGGCACTGTCTGTTAAAGTGCTATCAGCCAGCGTTATTACCGGATTTGCTAGGCGAGGCGCTGGACGGCTTTCGTGCACTGGAGGGGGGCACGCTGCATATCGATATAGACCCTTACAGCGTGCTGTAAATCGCAGAATGCTCGGGGTCTCCGTTAGCGAGGCAGTAGTTGAGGAAGGGTTCCACCTCGCGTGCCAGAGCCGGGTCTACGCGCACTAACTGTCGCCATATCTGGCGATTACGACGCGAGACCTGCTCGTACTGCTCTACTGGCACCTCGACCACCACGATCTGCCAGCTATGAGGAAACAATAACGGTGTCCATCTCCGGCTGACCATATTCCTGCTCCGTTTGTATAGCCTGCAACCTATATTTTTGGCACGCTGGCAGTACCGGCACACGGCATTTATGCGGGTATATCGACCGAAGACGCAGGGTGTGGAGAGCGAACCTCCCGGTGAGCCGAACGACACAGTGGTAAGCGCAGGGGATTGCTTCGTCGCTGAGCTCCTCGCAATGACACAGGGGTTGAGGGGGATGGCTTCGTCGCTGCGCTCCTCGCCATGACACAGGGGCGACGTGGTGCAGAGGGGATTGCTTCGTCGCTAAGCTCCTCGCCATGACACAGGGGCGACCTGGTGCAGAGGGGATTGCTTCGTCGCTAAGCTCCTCGCCATGACACAGGGGCGACCTGGTGCAGAGGGGATTGCTTCGTCGCTAAGCTCCTCGCAATGACACAGGGGCGACCTGGTGCAGAGGGGATTGCTTCGTCGCTAAGCTCCTCGCAATGACACAGG
>OGCI01001810.1_pt1 | contig 16345 bp, 15 predicted proteins | sample 1570021 | NCBI WGS metagenome assembly OGCI01 (sample SAMN06264664, study PRJEB24512) | hot springs metagenome | isolation source: Hot spring water | place: South Africa: Tshipise | collected 2015-06-21 | reverse complement strand
CCGGTAGGCGAAGGAGATTGCTTCGTCGCTGCGCTCCTCGCAATGACACAAGGGCGAGGGCGATTGCTTGGTCGCTTCGCTTCTCGCCATGACACGGGAGGCAGTGTGTCATTGCGAGCCTGCCTTCAGGCAGGCGAAGCAATCCCCTCCGGTTTGCCGGTAGGCGAAGGAGATTGCTTCGTCGCTGCGCTTCTCGCAATGACACAAGGGAGAGGGGCGTTGCTTCGTCGCTGCGCTCCTCGCAATGATACGGAACGGCTCGGCAGGGGTTCCTCGCCCTTCACGGGAACTCTACGCGAGGATAGTTTCGAACATCCTCATGCCCGATTGACCACCCGACTGTGAGACGCGTCGGCGTTGTGCGTGTCTGCTACTCAGCGTACATCGCCGCTTTCGCTATCTGGAAGGTGGCTCCGGGCGGCGGAAGTTTCTTGATTGCCTCGTCGTAGTTCACGATGTATTCCCACCAGTTGTTGTAGAAGCCATCCGTCACGCCGGGCGCTTTGGGGATGCGCTCCATCCACCACTTGTGGTGGCGCACAATGGCTGGAACGCCCGGCAGGGAACCCCAGTCTTTGTTGCTCATCAGCTTGCGCTTGCGCGGCAGATTGGGATAGGTTAGCCAGTCGTCCGCGTAGCTCCAGACGGGGGTGGGGTTGTCCCAGTCGTAATCGCTGCGTGAGTTGGGGGCATAGTGGACGCTTCCCACTTCCGACTCTCCCGGAAAGTCCTTATCTACCCGCGTGAACCGGTTCCAGATGTTGTCTCCGTTGCGCTTGTGGTCCCAGATGCCCTTGCCGACCGTCAGCGACAGCACGCTCTCGATGCGATGGCAGTAGCTTTCCAGCATTTCGCCCTCGCCGCGTTCGTAGTTCCAGCCCATAATCCACAGCGTCTTGCCCACGTCGGGGATGTCGTAGGGGCGATAGAACCACGGATTGTCGGTCTGGTAGGGGATGCGGTCGCCGGGCGTCTTCCAGTGCAGTTCGTCCCAGTCGAAATAGGGCGCTCCCCACAGCCAGATTTCGCTGACGCTCTTGCTGCGGATTTTGCGGTACAGGTCGAACTGGTCGAACATGCGCTTGAAGCTGGTCATGCCCGGCACGTGCTTGTTCCGGTCTTTCTCCCACATCTCCAGAAACGGTTCTTCGGTGTAGGTGAAGCCGGTGCGTTTGGTGGGGAAGCCATCGTATTCGATGGTTTCCACCACCCGGTAATTGACGTATCCGCCGCTGGTTTCGCGGGCGTCGTCGATCATCGCCTGCGTCAGCTTGCGCGGGTCGTGCCACTTCATGTACTGCGTGAGTTTCTGGTTCCCACGTGTGCGCAGGACGGGGTCGTAGACAATCACAATCACGTTGAAGGTCTTCGGGCGCACCTTCGGCTGGCTTATCCGGAACATCACCTTATAGCCTCCTGCATGGTGTCGTAGCTCCATTATAACCCATGAAGCGCGCGCGTTGCGAAAGGGGCGTCGAAACTGCTATAATGCTTTGGAAACGCACAGCACCGGCACGCAGGCGCCGTGGCATCCTCTGGCAGGGAGTGGACGGGTGAGGGGGAGTGACGTTCCAGCGACGGCACATCACGTTTCTCAGCCCGCGTTTCTCTGTGCCTTTCCGGCAACGTCTCGGCGATCCGTAAGGAGAACAGATATGCTGACCGATCGTCTCTTCCTTCAGATGGCGCTGGAGCAGGCACCTGATGCTGTGCTTGTGACCACAGTCGACATCGCCCCGCCCGGTCCCCTTATCGTTTACGCCAATACCGCTTTTGCACGCCTGACAGGCTATACGCTCGAGGAGGTCGTGGGGCGTTCTGCGGATCTTCTAGAAGGCGAGGATACCCAGATTACCATTTTCGAGCAGATACGGAGGGCGGTGCAGGGTGATGAAGTGTCTACCTGGCGCACCTTCAACTACCGCAAGGGGGGCACGCGGTTTCTGGCGGAAACATCGCTGGCGGCATTGCGAGACAGCTCCGGCGACGTCCGCTACTGTATGGCTACCCTGCGCGACGAAACCGACATGTGGCTGGTGGAAGAGGCTCTGCGCCAGAACGAACACCTGCTACAGCACATCGCCGATACACTGCCAGCGGTGCTGTTCATGTACAATGTGGGGGAAGGACGCCTGCAATACTGCAGTCGGGAATCGCTGGCTATTCTGGGCTACCTGCCCAAGGAGTTAACCGGCGCTGACCTGTCCCTCCACGAACTCCTGCATCCAGAAGACCTGCCGCGGATGAGCACGCAGATGGAAAACCTGATGCGCGCGCCCGCTGGACATATGGTAGAAGCCGAATGCCGCGTCTTGCATCGCACCGGGGACTGGAAGTGGCTGCTGTTGCGCACCACCGTTTCGGAGCGTGATCCTGACGGCAGAGCGACGCAACTGCTCGGTGTCGCCATCGATATTACGGAGTCGCGTCGCTTGGGGGAGCAGCTGACGCAGGCATCGAAGCTCGAGAGCCTCGGGCGGTTGGCCGGTGGCGTGGCGCACGATTTCAACAACCTGCTGACCGTCATTCAGAGCTATGCCGAGATGGCGGGGGAGAGCTTGTCCGGCGAACACCCTGCGCGCCAGTATCTTGACCACATTCTGCAGGCTTCGGAACAGGCAAGCAACCTGACCAACCAGATGCTGGCTTTTGCCCGACGGCGCATTATCTCTCCTCAGGTGTTCAACCTGAACGACCTCGTGGAGCAGACGAGGGCGTTCCTGCAAAGACTTCTGCCCGAGAACGTTACTCTGGTGACGGCGCTGGAACCGAACCTGTGGCACATCGACGCCGACCCCACACAGATCGAGCAGGTGATTCTGAATCTGGCAATCAACGCACGCGACGCGATGCCGGACGGCGGGGTGCTGACCATCGAAACGCAGAACATCACGCTGGACGACGACTACGTCAGCCGTCATGCGGAGGCGCGAAGCGGTGAACACGTTTTGCTGGTGGTCAGCGATAGCGGCATTGGTATGGACGACCGCACCCTCGCCCGCGTGTTCGAGCCTTTCTTCACCACCAAGGAGGTCGGGAAGGGTACCGGTCTGGGCTTGTCCACTTGCTACGGTATCGTGAAGCAGGCAGGGGGAAGCATCTGGGTGTACAGTGAGCCGGGCAGGGGTACCACCTTCAAGGTGTATCTGCCGCGGTCGCTGGAGCAGGTAGTAGCTCTGCCAGAAAGACGAGAGCAGAAGAAACCGACAGGAGGTAACGAGACCATCCTGGTGGTGGAAGACAACGACGCGGTGCGAGAGGTGGCAGTAGCGGCGCTGGAGGCGCACGGGTATCAGGTGCTGGAGGCTGCCAGCGCTGAGGAGGCGCTGGCGCTGCTGGATGAGTTCGCGGGCGACCTTCATCTGCTGTTGACGGATGTGGTGATGCCGGGCATGAGCGGGGCATCGCTGGCTGCAATCCTGCGCGACCGTCTGCCGAATGTGAAGGTGCTGTACACTTCGGGCTACACCGAGAACGTCATCGTGCACCACGGCGTATTGGAAGAGAATGTGGCGTTTCTTCCCAAACCGTATCGCCCGGCGGAACTTGCGCGGCGCGTGCGGGAGGTGCTGGACAGCACGTAGCGTATCGGGGAGGAAGGCTCCATGTCGCGCTTTCGGTATCTGTGGGCAACGGCAGTGACCCGCCTCGACCCATCCGACGAAAGCCGAACCGGCAACATCCGTCTGGCGGTTCAGCGGCTGGACGGACAGGTGCTGAAGCCGGGAGACACGCTGTCGTTCAACGCCGTGGTAGGTTCGCGTCAGGCGCCCGACACACTATTCGAGCCTGCTCCGGTGTTCTCGGACCGGGGGCGGGTGCGAGCGCTGGGAGGCGGCGTGTGTCAGGTGTCCAGCACCCTGTATGCGGTAATGCTCCTGACGGACCTGCAGGTCGTCGAGCGCCACGCGCACGCCATGCCCGTGCCGTATCTGGAGCCGGGTCTGGATGCCACCGTGAGCAACACGCTGGACCTGAAGCTGCGCAATCCGCATCCGTTCAGCGTGCAGGTGCGCACGAGCGTGCAGGGGCGGCGCGTGATTGCCGAGGTGTGGGCGGAGAGACCACCGGCTGGAAAGGCGACGGTTGCCCGACAGGCGAGCCGCTGTTTGCGCGACGGTGTGCCTGCCCTGCAGGTGACGGTATGGCGCGTGTTGCACGACCGCCGTCGCGAAAAGATGTCCGAAGACGTATACTATCTCGCTCGGTAATCTGCTGTCCTCATGGGCTCATCTTCACATGTCCGTCCGCGTACAGGCGCAGGGTCAGCTCCGGGAACCGGTGCCAGCTATCGGACACCACCTTTGCCTCCGAGGAGGGCGTCTCGCGAATGTATACCGCCCAGTCGGGGAAGTTCGGGTCGTACATGCCGTTGTTGCGGAAGAAGTCGATGCCGTAGTCTGCGTCGCCGAATTAGAAATAGCTGGTGCCCGGCGAAACCCAGAACCACGGCGGCGAGGCGTTGCCCTCATACGGGTCGCCAAAGCAGAGGAGGATGCCTCTGGACGAAACGTAGGCAGGCATCAGCGACAGCAGGCGCGGCGGATACTGATCGTCGCAATCCAGCAGGTACATGCGCAACGCCATGCCTATCGGTCGCAGATGACTGGTACAGACGCTCTCGCCCGCACGCTTCCGTGAGGACGAAAACACCGGGAACAACAGCGCCGCCAGTAGCCAGATAATGCCGATGACCACCAGCAGCTCCGGTAGTCACTGACCACTATGTCTCGTTTCAGCCACTGAGGGGCTGTTCCAGAGGCGCTCCGCACCTCCATCAAACGATGCTGTCTGTGCCTTTGCACTACCCTTTTTTGTGGCAGATCCAGCCGAATAGTGCTGTCGATTCGCGCAGGTAGCCATATCGTTGATTCACGCATCCAGCGTGGCAATGCCGCGTCGGATATGCTCTTCCACTCTTGTACCACTATCTCCTCGCGGAAGCTGGTGGCTCGTGCTATCATGCGCACAGGAGCGTATCCTCTGGAAGGGTCTAACACCACTTCAATCTCTGGCGCGGCATCAAGAACCACATTCCCGGGAGCCAGGCGCCCCACGATGCGTATCAGGTCGCCCTCTTTGTGCGCTTCCCATCCCTCATCCATCAGTCGCGGAGGATTCATGCCGCGGAGTACGGCACCTGCTCCGACTTCGACCTTCCAGAACATGTTTCCGAAATAGATGGGAACCACAAGTGGGTCCACAGAGTTGTTGTCCGTAAGGCGACCGCTGAGCACGGTGGTGCAGCCGGTAGCGGAGATGTGCCGGCTGGCATGGGAGTTTCTGTTCCGTCGCATGGGCGAGCCATCCACACCGCCACAGCAGGTGGTGCTTCAGGCGCACCTCGTGGTGCGCGAGTCGTCACGACGACAGTGACAGCGGAAGTATCCGGCAGGCGCACCTGCCGGTGGAAAACCGACCGGTGCCTGCTGGTGGGCAGTGCCGATGGAACGGCTGGGCATATCTTGACTTCATGTGCTTCCCCGGCGACACCGGCAAGGGACGCCCCTTCAGCTGCGGCTGGAACGTGTACACGCTGACCAACCCCCACCACGTCGCCTTGCAGGCAGCAGGTGAGCTCGGTTGTCTGCAGGTGTTCCCGCCTCTGCCGCTGGCAGCAGTGCAGTCGCCGGCGACCAAAGTGATGCTGATGGACAGTCAGCACAAGGACATCGACCCCGGCGTGCGCCCTTCGCCAACTACCCGGGCTATCCTCTGCAGGCAATCCACTGCGAGAAGTGCTGGCGGGGCATCAGCGCCGTCGGTGCCTGTGTGGGCACCCCAACACCCATCAGCCCGAACAGCCACGCCCGCCACACCATAGGGCAGAACTGGGTGTATCTGGATGGACACGCCAAGTTCATGCCGTATCGCGAGCTGTGCAAGCCTTTGCCCGAAGTGTGGGATGCGGTGTGGGTGAAGTACTGGTGGCATGATCAACCATAGGGTGCACCCTGCCCTGAGGGGCGCGGCATCGCGCCCCTCTTTTCGTTGCAGGAAGGTGGGATACGCACTCGAACAGGAAAACAGACATCCCGACAAACACACAGGAGGAACATCGATGCGCTGGCGCGGTTGGTGGAAGGTTGGTCTGGTTGTGCTGGTATCCGTCGGCGGAGTTGCCGTGGTGGTGCGCACCGTGGTGTGCAAATTGCAGGCACCCGTGCGCAAGGAGACGGTGATGGTGCCCATGCGCGACGGCGTGCGGCTCGCCACCGATATCTACCTGCCGGAGGCGGAAGGGCGTTATCCCGTCATCCTGCTTCGCTCGCCGTACGACCGCAAGCTGGGCGAGGGCATCGCGCAGGACGCCGCGCGCCGCGGCTACGTGATGGTCATCCAGAACACGCGCGGACGCTTCGGCTCGGAAGGGGAGAACCTGCCCTTCGAGACCGACGGCTGGTGGCGACTGCGCGACGGCGAGGATACCGTCGAGTGGATTGCCCGCCAGCCCTATTGCAACGGCAAAATCGGCACGTGGGGCGGTTCCGCGCTGGGCGTCACGCAGTATTTGCTGGCAGGCACGGGCACAAAGCGAATCGCCGCTCAGCATATAACGGTGGGCGCGCCCAGCCTGTATGACGGCGTGGTGTACTGGGGTGGGGTGTTCCGGAAAGCGCTCATAGAGGACTGGTTGCGCATCAGCCAGTTCAGTCCGCAGGCGCTGCGCATCTGGACATCTCATCCCACCTACGACGCCTACTGGCGCGAGCGCGATATGACCCTGCGCTATCGCTACGCCAGCGCGCCTGCCATACACATCGGCGGGTGGTACGATATCTTAGCGCAGGCGACCATCGACGCTTTCGTGGGCATGCAAATCAGAGGCGCACCGGGCGCACGCGGCAAGCAGAAACTGCTGATGGGACCCTGGACGCACGGCGTGTTTCAGGAGAAGGCGGGCGAGCTGACCTTCCCCAACGCGAACAACCCGCCCTCCACCGCGCACGACATCTGGAAGTGGTTTGACCATTACCTGAAGGGCGTGGACAACGGCGTTGACCGTGAACCGGCGGTGACCTACTACGTGATGGGCGACGTGACCGATCCCGGCGCGCCCGGCAACGAATGGCGCACCGCCGAACGCTGGCCGCCCGTGAACGCCACTCCAACGCCGTTCTACCTGCATCCCGACCGGTCTCTGTCCCGCAGGAAGCCGGAGGAGGGGGGCACGCTGAGCTATGCGTACGACCCCAAAAACCCCGTGCCGACAGTGGGCGGACCGCGACTGACCCTGCCTGCTGGTGCGTTCGACCAGCGCCGCATCGAGGGACGCGACGACGTGCTGGTGTTCACCAGCGAACCCCTGCGCGAGCCGCTGGAGGTGACCGGGCGCGTGCGCATGGTGCTGTATGCCTCCAGCGACTGCCCCGATACCGACTTCGCGGCGAAGCTGTGCGATGTGTATCCCGACGGGCGCTCGTTCAACATCTGCGAGGGCATCATCCGCGCACGCTTCCGCGAGGGCTTTACAAAGGAGAGACTGCTGGAGCCGGGCAAAGTGTATCGGTTCGAGATTGACCTGTGGAGTACCAGTATCGTGTTCAACAAGGGGCATCGCATTCGGGTGCATGTCACGTCCAGCAACGCGCCCGCCTTCGACCCCAACCCCAACACGGGCGAGCGCTTCCGCGCCAGCGAGAGCAGCCGGGTGGCGCACAACACCATTTACATGGACTCCAGACGCCCCAGTCATATCCTGTTGCCGGTGGTTCGGCGGTGAGAGGGACGGAAAGGCTGTAGAACCCCTCTCCCGTCCTCTCCCCGACGCGGGGTGAGGTGCCGAACTTCCCCTTCCCGCATCGGAAAGGGTATTGGGGGATAGGAGCGGGCTTGTTCCAGTACCCTCAACGCGCCCTTTGTGTGATGTGCTCAGGGCAGGTCGGCTCAGTGGATTCAGGGACGATGGCTTACAGCATCGGCTTCAGCTCCAGCTGCGCTTCCCACCTGCGGTCGCCGCGCCGCAAGTGGATACGCACGCGAGTACCCTCCTCACCGGTCAGCCACTTCTGCACCTCCGACGGCGGTACGCCCCTCGTGGAACGTCCGTCCACCGCCAGAACTTCGTCGCCGCGCTCGATGCCCTGCTCCCAAGCCGATGACAGCGGCGTCACCCCCAGCACCCTCGCCGAGTCGGCGGTCAGGTCCAGCACGATGCCCGCGCTGGCAGAGTCGCCCATCGAAGCCGGTTTGGGCATTCGCCGAAGCACCACCGTGCGCATGGGGTAGTCGATGGTCAGGCGGAAGTGCCTCAGCACGTTGTTGCCCAGCAAGCCGAAGCCCGCTTCCGAAAGTATCTGCACCGGCGCCCCACGCGGCGCCGGAGAAGCAAACATCAAGAGCACATCGCGCACTGCCTCACCACCCAGCCGCACCGTCTGGGCGCGCGCCGCACGCGGAGCACCGCTCAAACCTCCTACCCCCAGCGCCATGCCCAGCGACCCCGCGCGCGCAGGCTGCCACTGCAGCGACGCTTCCACCGGCACGATGGTCATCGCCGCGCCCGTATCCAGCAACATCGGCACGCGACCGATGTCCTCCACCTCCATCTCGACCTGCGGCGTGGCGCCCGGGAAACGTGCAGGCATGACCACACCGCGCGGAAGTACACCGCCCGGCGCCTCCAGAATTAGCTGCCGACGGTGGTAGTCCACTGTCATGCGGAAGCGGTTCAGCACGTTGAAACCGATGATCCCGCCGAAACTGCTCCCGCCCAGCAGGCGAATGATGCCCAGGTCGGTCACCGCCACCTGAACTCCGTTTAGCGTCACATCGCCTATCTGCAGGCTATCCAGAGTGGCCACTGCGGATTCGCCCTGTCCGCTGATGCCCAGCAGGTTCATGCTTTCGCCCGGCGGAAGGCGCAATGCCTCCGCGGCAGGCTTGTCGATGACCGTGATGCCTGCGCCCGTGTCGAGCAGCATGGAGTACTCGCGCCCGTTCAACCGAACGTCCACGAACATTACCCGCTGGAAGAAGCGCAGGGGTACCGTAACGGGCAGTCCGACAGGCGGTTTGGCGGGTGCTGGTGCTTGCAGGTGCGTGTGCAGAGCCGAGGCGGGAAGCGTCTGCACCGTCTGCCAGCGGACGGTCTGCGTGTGGCGTTCGTCTTCGAAGAGCTTCACTTCCGCAGGCAATCTCACCGAGCCGAACTCGCGCCACTCCTGCGGGATGGCAACGAAGCGGGTGGGGCGTCTGCGGAACGAGTCGGTGGCGTGATAGCCCCATGCCATCAGCCGACCCTGCGCGTCGAGATAGACGTCCCACGGTGCGCCGCGCGCCGGCACCAGCTTCAGCCAGCGTGCCGATTGCCCATCGGGCAGGGTGGCAGAACCGCAGTCCACCACACCCACAACGCCGCGCACACCTCCCATCAGAGCGGACGCCAGCTCCGTCGGGGAGACCTGCAGAAACTGGCGCGGGTCGGTGGTATCCAGAGGGAACACGGCGCCATGTTGACTTCGCCAGCCCCTGCCGGATAGGGAGTCGAACGCCGTCTCGGACGCGATACCGCCCACCTTCAAGCTCGCGCGAAAGCCCGTCGTGCCGTGTATCAGCGTGATGGTGCCGGTATTGGCAAGCGGGTAGAACGACTGCAACGAGCCATCGAACTGCAGAGCGCGCCCCTGCTCCAGCACGCCCATCAGATCGATTAGAGGTTTCTGCAGGAGTTCGCGAAGCGATTGCGCCCCAGCAGGCAACGGCGCCGTTGCCCACAGCGCCACCGCCAGCCCGACGCACAGCAGATATTTCAGGCGCGCGCCCGCGCCGTTTCCAGCTTCAACTGTCCACATGCCGCTGAGATGTCGTGTCCTTTCTCCACACGCTGGGTCACAGCAATCCCCGCCTCCTCAAGAATCCGGCGGAAGCGCGCCACCCGCTCCGGCTCCGGTCGGGTGAAGCCGTCGGGCGTCTCCACCTGATTGAAGGGGATCAGGTTCACGTTGCAGATGAGACCGGTCACCAGTTTCGCCAACGCGTGCGCGTGTTGCGGTTCGTCGTTCACCCCGCGCAACAGCAGGTACTCGAAGGTCACCTTGCGTCCCGTCACTTCCGTATAGTGCTTCGCCGCCGCCACCAGCTCGTGCACCTTCCACTTGCGCCCGACAGGCATGATGCGCGCCCGCAGTTCGTCGTCCGGCGCGTGCAGGGAGATTGCCAGCGTTATCTGCAGGCGGTGCTGTGCCAGCTCGTAGATGGCGGGCACCACCCCCACGGTGGACACGGTAATATGCCGTTGCGAGATGCCCACCTCTTTGTTGAGGAGCAGGATACTCTTCACCACCTGCTGCAGGTTCCACAGCGGCTCACCCATACCCATATACACCACATGGCTGATGCGCTGGTTCTCCATCTGCTGGATGGACAGCACCTCGTCCACGATTTCGCCCGCGGTCAGGTTGCGCGTGAAGCCCATTTGGGCGGTGGCACAGAACCGACACCCCGCCGCACAACCCACCTGTGTGGAGATGCACACGGAGGTGCGGTCCTCGTAGGGCAGGAAGACCGCTTCCACCCGCTCGCCGTCGGGTAGGGCGAAGAGGTACTTCACCGTGCCATCCGACGACCGCTGGGCGCGAACCGTCTGCAAGCGGCGCAGGGGAAGCTGTTCCGCCAGAAGCTGGCGCAGGGCGAGGGGCAGGTTGGTCATCTGGGCGTAATCGGATGCGCCGTGACGATACACCCACTGCGCCACCTGTTCGGCGCGGTAGGCAGGCTGACCCACCGCTGTCATCACCTCGCGAATCTGCTCGCGCGTGGCGCCGGGCAGGGCTCTCTCCTCCTTCTGCTGTTTGGTGAGGGTGCGTTGCATTGTTAACTTGGATACTAAAGTATGATCCGACGCGCCAGAATGATACTTTTCGCCTCCAGAGTATCATTTTACCCTGTGATGTCCTCCTCCAGCGCTCGGAGCATCGCCCGCGCCACATAGCGCTTTCCATAGCGCGCGGGTTGTATCTGCAGCGAGGCGTGGTAGTAGCGGAGGCGGCATAAATGGCAGGATCGCGGGTTCGCCGGTGCCGACCTGAACGACATACTGGCGCTGTTGCAGGGCGAGTTCTTCGGGCTTCATACTATGCCAGCATCGCTCACTCTTCCACGATGATGGGCACGATGAAGCAGCCGTCGCGCTGGTCGGGCGCGTTCGCCAGTATCTGCTCGGCAGGCAGAGAGGGCTTCACCTCGTCCTCGCGGAAGACGTTGTACACGGGGAACGAGTGCGCGGTCGGCTCCACGCCGGTGGTGTCCAGCTCCTGCAGGCGTTCGAACTGCGCCATCAGGTTATTCAGGTGTTTTTCCATCTGGCGCATCTCCTCCTCGCTCAGCTCCAGCCGAGCCAGGCGCGCCACGTGCGCAATCTGTTCCAGAGAAAGACGCTGTGCCATCGCTTGCCCCTCAATCCGAGATTCTCTGCAAGGTGAGCGAAACGTCCAGCATCCTGTTATTATACGCTCTGCGAATGGCTTCTGCAAACAGGTGAGCGGTGGGCAGCACCGTCACCCGCGGGTTGCCATGCCCCTGCGGTATGGTGTCAGTAACCACCAGTTCCACCACCTCCGGCAGCATGATGCGCTCCAGTGCGTCGTCGGCGAACACGCCATGCGTCACCGCCACGCGCATTTCGGGCACACAGCCACGTCGCAGAAGCGCCTGCATGCAGGTCTGCAATCGCCGCCCGGTGACGATCATATCCTCCACGATGATGGGTTTCAACCCCTCCACCTCCCCCGCGAAGCGCACATGGGCGGGATTATCGGAGTATCCGGCGCGAGAATATGCCGCCGCCAGCGGAGCGTTCAGACGCCCTGCCAGCGCTCGCGCCAGTCGCACCGCTCCAGTATCGGGAGCCACCACCACGTAGCGCCCACCGCGATGGTTTGTGTTCACGTAGTGGCGCACCATCATCGACAGCGCGCTGAGGTCGTCCACCGGGATGCGGAAAAAGCCCGCGATGGCTTCCGCGTGCAGGTCCATGGTGATCACGCGGTCGGCGCCTGCTGTGACCAGCATATCTGCCACCACCTTCGCAGGCACAGGGTCGCGCGGAGTGAGGCGTTTCTCCTGGCGCGCATACGCGAAGTAGGGGATGACCGCCGTCAGGCGCGCCGCCGAAGCCCGTCGCAGGGCGTCCAGCAGGATGAGCAGTTCCATCAGGTGGTCATGGATGGGCGGGCATACGGACTGGATGACGAACACATCGCACCCGCGCACGCTTTCGTCGCACTCCACCCGGATTTCTCCGTCGCTGAAACGGCGAAGCAAGAGTTTACCCATTGGTGCCCCCAGCTCGGCAGCGATCCGATGGGCGAGCTCGGGGTTGCCATTGCCCGCAAAGAGCTTCAGCGGTCGTTCTCTTCTCATGAACCAAACAGGAGGGGGCGGGAATTGCCGCCCCCGGTGGATTAGAAGCGGTAACCTACGAGGATGGTGGTGCTGTCCCCGCGGTAGTCCATCTCCTTGCCGGTGAGATGGTAGTTCACTTCCACGAACACCTTTTCGTTAACGTCGTAGCCAAGGATCAACTTTCCACCGAACACCGTCTTGGCGCTTACCCCGGCAGGCTTGAGCACATACGCCCCCGCCCCGAAACCGATGTAGCCCAGGAACTTCTCGGATGGGTCGATAGAGAAGACCTGGCTGAGGGTGATAGCGGTGATGCTGGCAGACTGTCCACCCTTGCTGCGGGTGTAGTAGTCCAAACCCAAAAACAGTTCGCCCTCACCGATGATCGAGCCACTGCGCAGTTTTACGTCAGCACCGACCGCTACCCACACATCGCCCACCGTGCGCATGGCGGCACGGTTGACCACGTTTGCCCCTACGCGGATGTGCACATCGGTAGCGGGGTTATCGAACTGCGCCCGAGCCTGCTGTGCCGCAAACAGACTCAGGGTCAGCGCTACCATACAGAGCGCTGCGAGACGAGATAGGCGTTTCACTCACACTCCTCCTTTTCCCGAATTGGCGACGAAAGACAGCAGCGTTCCCCGTTGCCTGCTGCCGTTCGTGAGCATTATACGTTTTCGCCGTGAGCATGTCAAATCTCCTGCAGTCAGCCGTCGGGCGGCGCGGGCAGGATTGAACGAGGGTTCTGCGGAATCGTTGCGGTAGACAATCTCCGTGTTCAAGCATGGCGCTTGACGAAACAAGGGCGTTACGGAAGGAGAAACGAGCATGATTATCGGCGTGCCGAAGGAGATCAAGGATAGCGAGTTCCGCGTGGCGATGGTACCCGCTGGCGTGGAAATACTGACCAGGGCGGGCCACACGGTGCTAATAGAAAGCGACGCAGGCAAGGGAACCGGCATCAGCGACCAGGAATACGCAGAGGCTGGCGCACGCATCGTTCCCGACGCGGCAACCGTCTATCGTGAGGCGGAACTGATAGTCAAAGTGAAGGAGCCTCTGCCACAGGAGTATCCGCTGATACGGTGGGGACAGGCGATTTTCACCTACTTTCACTTTGCGGCAGATGAGGGGCTGACCCGTGCCATGGTGCAGAGCGGGGCGGTGTGCATCGCCTACGAGACGCTGCAGATGGAGGACGGCTCCCTGCCCCTGCTCATTCCGATGAGCGAGATTGCGGGACGCATGGCAATACAGGAAGGGGCGAAGTACCTGGAGCGACCGATGGAAGGGCGCGGTATCCTGCTGTCGGGAGTGCCTGGAGTACGTCCTGCCCATGTGGTGGTGCTGGGTGGCGGCGTGGCGGGTACCAATGCTGCCAAGATTGCTGCGGGCATCGGCGCGAACGTCACCGTGCTGGACATCAACACGGCGCGCCTGCGTGTGCTGGAAGACATCCTGCCCAAAAACGTGGATACGTTGATGTCCAACGCCTACAACATCCGCGAGGAGCTCCGCCGCGCCGACCTGGTCATCGGAGCTGCCCTGCGCCCCGGCGCACGGGCGCCCATTCTCATCTCGCGCGACATGCTCTCGATGATGAAGCTTGGTGCGGTGATTGTGGACATCAGCATCGATCAGGGCGGTATCGCCGAGACGTCCCGCCCGACCACCCACACCAGCCCCGTCTATACAGTCGATGGCGTCATCCACTACTGCGTCGCCAACATGCCGGGCGCGGTGCCGGGCACCAGCACCTACGCCTTGACCAACGAGACCACACGCTGGGTGCTGGAGATTGCCAACATGGGCTGGAGGGAAGCCGCGCGCCGACACAAGCCCCTTCAGTATGCGCTCAATATCGTGGAGGGCAAGGTGACCTACGAGGCAGTAGCTGAGCTGTTCGCGCTGCCCTATACGCCACCGGAGCAGATACTGTAGTCCTTTCGTAAACTGAGGGAGGAGGCAAGACGCCCGCTCAGCGAACTGAGCGGGCGCTCTGCATTGCTACACCGAGACCGGTACTCCGCCCTGTGCAGCGGATTTCCACGCGGCTTCGGTCATCTCAATCACGCGCAAACCGCCTTCCGGCGGCGACTCTACCGGCACGCCTTTCAGCACAGCATCCACGAAGTTGCGTATGGGACTGCTGCCAGCTGGCAGGTCCTTCTCGGTGACTTCCTGTCGCTTGCCGTCTGCGCCCGCCAGCCACAGCATCCCGTTGCGGTACAGGAACATGCCCTCGCTGCACACGAAGGTGATGTCTTCGTGCCATGCAGGAGCGTTGCCCACGATGGAGATATTACCCAGCGCGCCACTGCGGAACTGAATGGATAGCGCGCTGTTGATGTCCACTGCCGAGTCGAAGTTCTCGCTGAATGCGCTGACCTTTGCCACACTCAGCCCGGTCACCCACATGATAATGTCCACCAGGTGACTGCCTGAGTCGTTCAGCTGTCCACCACCAGACAGCTCCGGGTCCTGGCGCCACGTGCCTTTGGTGCCCCGATACCAGTTCTGACACTGCAGGGCGGACACAAACTGCGGCTCGCCGATCTTGCCGGAGCTGATCATCTGCTTCATGTAGCGGAACTGCGGCATGTAGTGGCGCTGATATGCCACCAGCCCCACTTTGCCCGCCTCCCTGAAGCGGTTGACCAGAATCCTGGCATGCTCGATGGTGCACACCATGGGCTTCTCCAGCAGCACGTGCAGTCCCTTATCCAGAGCGTCCATCGCCTGCTGGAAGTGCACGGTGTGCGGGCTGATGATGGCGACGGCATCCAGAGATGCTTTCTCCAGCATCTCGCGGTAGTCCTTGAACACCGGCACCCCTTTCAGTTTGGGAAATGCCTCCACACAGTGCTTGATCTGCTCATCGCTGGGGTCGCACAGCGCCACGATCTGTGCTTCGGTCACGCTGGTGTCGATCACCTTCATGTGCGACCGCGCCATGCCCCCGCACCCAATGAATCCGATTCGCACCTTCTCTGCCATCAGTCGGTTAGCCTCCAGAGGGGATACGTTAGGTTGTTACAGGAGTACGATTACAAGGGCAGAGGGGATTATCCTGCCCGTCTTTACTGAGCGTTTCGAACGGCAGCGCGAATTGCCAGCACCTGCTTCAACACGCTCTCCAGCTCGCCAAGCGGGAACATGGTGGCGGGGTCGGACAACCCCTTTTCCGGGTCAGGGTGCACCTCCATAAAGAGGGCATCGATGCCCACAGCTGCCGCCGCGCGAACCAGATGGGGGATGAACTCGCGCCTGCCGCCGCTTCTCGCGCCTGCTCCTCCCGGCAGCTGTACGCTGTGAGTGGCATCAAACACCACCGGAACGCCCAGCGCACGCATCTGCGGTAGCGAGGTGAAATCCACCACGAGCGTGTTATAGCCGAACGATACGCCCCGTTCTGTCAGCAGCACGCCCGCCGCGCCCGCCTCGCGCAGTTTCTCCACCACGTGGCGCATGTCCCACGGCGCCATGAACTGACCCTTCTTCACGTTCGCCGGCTTGCCGGTTCGTCCCGCGGCGACCAGCAGGTCGGTCTGTCGGCAGAGGAAGGCAGGTACCTGCAGGAGGTCTACCACCTCGGCGGCGCGGTGTGCCTGCCACGGTTCGTGGATGTCGGTGGTGAGGGGCAAGCCGGTCTGTCGCTTTACCTCGGCAAGGATGCGCAAACCCTCGTCCAGCCCCGGACCGCGGAAGGAGTGCAGCGAGGTGCGGTTTGCCTTGTCGAAGGAGGCTTTGAAGATGTATGGAATTTCCAGCCGCCCGCAGATGGACTGCACCGCCTGCGCCACCTGCACACACAGATCCTCGCTCTCAATAACGCACGGACCGGCGATGAGAACCAGTTGCTCGCCGCCTATTGGGATGTCTGCCACATTGACCGGTGCGATAGCGCTGTGCATGGGTATATATTAACAGGTAACGCGGCGATGTGGCAAGGGAGAACTGAAGACCCTTCGAGGAGCGCAGCGACGAAGCAATCCCC
>OGCI01001806.1_pt1 | contig 16394 bp, 11 predicted proteins | sample 1570021 | NCBI WGS metagenome assembly OGCI01 (sample SAMN06264664, study PRJEB24512) | hot springs metagenome | isolation source: Hot spring water | place: South Africa: Tshipise | collected 2015-06-21 | reverse complement strand
TGTACATCACAAAAAGACGAACATTTGGAGTAGTGATCATCATCACATCCATCCTTGCCCTAATTTTTTTAGTGGTGTTCAATTTGCCTCAGAGTCCCTTCGAAAGCTTAAAACAGCATCCTTCAATTGGGCGTTTTGGCCAGCTATTAGACCCACAAAGCAATAATGCTCGAGTCAGGACGTATATTTGGCAGGGGGCAGTGAAACTGTATTTACCTCATCCACCATTGGAATACCCCGATGGTCGTAAGGACATCTTTAATTGGCTTCGGCCAATCATCGGCTATGGCCCTGAGACAATGTATGTTGCCTACAATCGTTTCTACGTACCAGAATTGACTCTTGTGGAGCGAAGAAACGCTTCCCCTGACCGCTCACACAACGAAAGTTGGGATGCGCTGATTATCACAGGTGGAATTGGATTCATCGTTTATATTAGCTTATTCCTGAGTATTTTTTACTATGGCTTTCAAAAATTGGGTTTTATCGGCAGTCAAAGCGAAAAGCGATGGTTTGTGATTGTTGTTATATTGATGGGCATTCTCTTGACAGTGGCGCTTACTTTATGGAGAGGCGGTTCATATTTTGGAGTCGCATTTCCGATTGGGCTTCTAGTTGGCCTATTTGGTTATTTATCTTTCAAAATCCTGCTCATATCCAATAAACGAGAAATACCCGAATTAGAGTATTCAAAATTTATCCTGATTATTTCGCTTTTGTCAGCTTTTCTCGCTCATCTAATTGAGATCAACTTTGGGATTGCTATCGTTGCAACGAGAACTTATTTCTGGGTTATGGCAGGAATTCTAATTTTACTTGTCGAGCAAAACCATCAAGTTGTATTACCAGCTGACATGGTTGTTGAGACAAAAACAGGAAGCGGCAAAAGAAGAAAACGAGCAACATTATCAGGACTACACTCCCTCAATCAACCATTCGCACACGACCATTGGAAACCCTTGATGATAGGAATCATTGTAGGAATGATCATGACCGTTCTGGGATACAACTATATGAATGCGACTGAATTAGGGAGTTCACCGCTTCAGATTATCTGGACTTCATTCACAGAGATAAAGAAAGAAGCCAGTTTTCAATCCAATGGGATTTTAATAGTAATTTCGCTTGCTCTTATCATTTCTGCGTTGTTGCTGACGGGAGAAGACAATTCATTTGAAAACAGGCGAAAGTTCTTATTAGGTTGGTTGGCTAGTTCGGCTATTGGTTTTGGAATCGGTCTGATCTATTGGTTCATCCATGCTCTTTCACTAGCCTCAATTGTTTCCAACCAGATCAACAATGTTCAGGAAATCATAAATCGGATTCGTCAATATGAAGGATTGCTTGTCGAATTCTATCTGTGTTTATTTATCCTAATGATCGTTTATACACTAACTTCTCAAGAGAAAAGAGAGACGTCTTTCACTTGGTATAAAAGGTGGCAATCTATTGTTGTAGGTCTATTATGCTTATTACTAAGCTTTGTGATTATTTATCAACGCAATATCCGGATCATTCAGGCAGATGTTGCTTTCAAATTGGGAGAATCCTTCTCAAAACCCGGTTCGTGGCCGGTTTCGATCCAAATCTACCAACATGCCATAGAGCTAGCGCCGCGTGAAGACTATTATTATTTATTCTTAGGGAGATCCTACCTTGAACACGCTCGTGAAATTAACGATGAAGTACAACGGGATTCCTTATTTGCACAGGCAAAATCAGACTTAACATTGGCGCAATCGCTGAATCCACTGAACACAGATCATACAGCCAATTTAGCACGCCTTTACAGTCTATGGTCATTGAATACCAAAGATGAACAACTTCAACAAGAAAGATTCTGGGAGTCCGATCGGTATTTTCAACAAGCTACATCGCTAAGTCCGAACAATTCACGCATTTGGGGCGAATGGGCTGTTCTACTGATGTCTAATCAAGAGACGCATGGGGAAGCACTCCCAAAACTAATGACTGCTCACCAAATAGATCCGACATATGATTGGATCGCCTATTTATTTGGTGAATACTATCGTATTCAGGCTTCTCGTATGGAAGATGAACGAGAGCGAAAAAATGTAATTGAAATGGCTGTTTCAAGCTACTTAAAAGCTGCGAGTTTAGCCAATGCAACAAACGATCAACGAACCTATTTGCTGATGGCTGCTCAGTTATCCTTAGAAGGTGGTTTGAATGCTCAGGCTATTCATGCTTTGGAAAAGGTCGTGACAATTAATCCTTCGGACGCTGAGAATTGGAAGTATGAGCAGTCGTTAGCACAGTTATATTATCAAGAAGGTAAAACAGAGCAAGCGCTAGTACATGCACGGAATGCATTAGTCCTCAGTCCACCTGAGCAACAACAAACGATCGAGGAACTCATTCGCCAGATCAGCCAACAACCCTAATGGCCGTCTTTATATCCTTCGGAATCGCGTTTATTCTGAGTCTCTCCTTCTTGGGGTTATTGATTCGCTTTTTGCAGCGCTATAACATCATTGATCACCCACGTGCAGATCGGTGGCATCGCTCGCCAACACCAAAATTTGGCGGCATTGGTATCTTTGCTGCATTTGCCATCGCTTTTATCATTGCCTATTACCACTATACTGGTCGCCATGAACCTTTCCCGCTCACCCTTTCTCTGAGCATGGTCTTGATGTTTTTATTTGGTCTGATCGATGACATCAAATCTCTAACTCCCGTTGGCAAATTTGTCACTCAAATTGTCGCTGCTAGCGTAGCAGTTTTTTTTGGTTATACGACCAATTTTTTTACGCCGCGTTTGGGTGATACGATTCTTGCCCAAATCCTCAATGATGGATTATCGCTTTTTTGGCTTGTGGCGATCACCAACGCTATGAATTTGCTAGATAATATGGATGGCTTGGCGGGAGGAATTTCTTTTATTGTATGTCTCGTAATGGGGTACTTTTTCTGGGATTCTGATGAACTGCTTATGGTGATTTTCTGTTCTGCCCTAGCCGGAGCGATTCTTGGATTTTTGTTTTTAAACTTTCCGCCGGCAAAGATTTTTATGGGTGATAGTGGTAGTCAGTTTCTCGGCTTTACTTTAGCTTTATTAGCTATTGCTCGCCAGCCGCAGGCGTCAAACGTTTTTGCTATCCTAGGTGTACCTACCTTACTGTTTACCTTGCCCTTAGCGGACACAATTTTTGTGACGGTTACTCGTTTATTGCGAGGACAATCGCCTTTTAAGGGAGGGCGAGATCATACGTCACACCGATTGATTGCTTTCGGTTTGTCTGAGAGGCAAGCCTTATGGGTTTTATATACCATTGCTTTGGTAGGGGGCATTACAGCCATGGTAGTCGAGTCTCTCAACTACACCCTAAGCTTATTTCTTCTGCCCCTAATGATTGTGTTTTTATTAATCTTCACAACATACCTAGCAGGTGTCAAGATAACCGATCGGGATAATGGACAGAAACAGGGTATAACTCAGCGAGTCATTGTTCAATTTGTACTGGGGCGTAGCTTGCTTGAGGTTATACTAGACAGTCTGTTGATCTCTTTCAGTTTTTATGTCGCGGTTTTCTTTGGAATGCCCTTATCGGCCGAGAGTCAAATTGAGGTCTTCACTCAAAATTTACCTCTAGCGCTGATCAGCGGGTATGTAGCGTTTTTTTTCACACGAATCTACCGTGACATATGGAGACATCTCAGGGTTGAAACCATTTATCGGTATGTGCAAGCATCGGTACTGGCGGTATTTATCCTTGCGATTTTTCGACTCATCTTTTCGACAAGTCGAACATTGAATTCGTCGACCTTGTTGATTTTTGGTGCAATGCTTATCGTTGGTTTGATGGTAACGAGGTTTTCTTTCCAAGCATTAGATTCGGTTTCAACTCGCTCACGAAAAGGGGCAGATAGGATTCTTCTTTATGCTCCACAAGAAAAATTAGAATACCTTATCCCCTATTTTATGTCCCGCAGTAATGAGAATTTTCGCCTTGCTGGACTAATCATCGATAACGATTATCAGGTTGGCAAGCGTATCTTTGACGTTCGAGTGGTGGGAAAACTAGAAGATATCTCCGTAGTGATAACACAAATTCGAGCTAAGGGAATTTTTGTAGAAGAATCGATTGCAAATGAACCAAGCGTTAAAGAAAAACTGTTCGCTTTGTGCCGAGAGGGGAGGTGCTGGGTAAAAGTGCTCGCTATTAGAGTTGAAGAGTTAGAAAAACATGTTGGAGTTGAGAGTTGGCGGAGGGATGATGCAGCCTATCGGAAAGAAATCGATTAAGTTTGTTCAATTGAAGGGAAATCATCGCGAAATAGGCCGTCAAATGGGAGAGGCTTGCGAAGGGGAAGTGCGGCACAGTATTGAGACTGCCCGGTCTTTGGTAGAAGCCTTATCGACCGAATTAAAAATCGATTGGGAAATGGCCACAATCCAAGCCCAGAAGTATTCTCCGTACATACGTGAGTATTATCCTCAGTATCTCGATGAACTCTCTGGCATTGCTGAAGGTAGTCAGTGCTCCTTTGCGGATATTCTAACCCTTAATGCGCTTGAAGGGATCGTTATGGATCGCCTGCACTTAGGCAAATGTACCAGCCTAGCTATAAATCAAAGGATGGCCAGAAAAAGAAATGTGCTGGTTGCCCACAACGAGGATTGGTTCCCCGATGACGAAGATGATGTTTATATGATTAAGGCTGAGGTTGAAGATGAGCCGCCTTTTTTAGCGATGAATTACGGCGGTTTATTACCCAACATCGGATTCAACAAAGCTGGAATTGCTCAATGCTGCGACACGGTCTATCCCAAAGAGAAACGGATCGGCATTCCTCGCGCAGTGGTAGGGCGAGCGGTTTTAGGAGCCAAAACGATTGGAGAAGCGATTCAGCGAGCGATTTCCCCGCATCGGGCTGCAGGCTATAATCACTTAGTCGCGCATGAGAGTGGAGAGCTTTATAATGTAGAAGTTTCGGCACGCAATTTTGCGATCTTATATGGAGAAAAGGGTTACCTTGCCCACGCAAACCATTATCTAAGTGCCAAAATGCAATCGATCGAAGAGGAGCCAGAAGACCTCGTTGGTTCCCATGTGCGCTATAACCGCGCTTTGAGAATGATCAAGGAAAAGGAAGACCATGATATTGCCTCTCTGCAGGAAATCCAACGAGATCATGTAAATTTCCCCTATTCTATATGCTGTCATGCAACTCATTTAGCCAACCCTTATGAACGGGAGAAAACGATTTGCGCATTGGTGATGGATTTAAACGAGAAGGTTATATATCTGGCGTGGGGAAATCCCTGTCAGAACCTTTATTATCCTTTTTGTTTAGAGTAGCTGCTTAACACTCGATTCGGTCGTTTTATAAACTTGTGATTTTCTTCTTCTTCGCCCTGCGACGAAATTGTTCCTGTATTTCGGCAACATGACCAACTTTTTCTTGCACTGCAGCATTAAACCAGACTTCTCCTTTCTCTCTCGTAGCAAGGCTACCAGCTCCGTAAGAACCGCTGCGCGTATCATCGCTCCACGGAGGGTTGGCAATTAGGGCACCACCTTCAACCCAGTCCATGTAGAAGGATGGTGTAGCAATAAAATCGATCTCATCAACTGCTTTTTCGATTTGCACTAGCTCAGGGTGAAGATATAGCATCAAAGAGGTTTCAAGCTCGCAAGCATGTCCCATCCCGCCAACACCAGATTGGCGGTACTGTTCTAAAATTTGAATGCCTTGAGGGCTTGAGAGATATAGATAAGCCGTTGCGCAAAAGATGTTTGGATATCTCTCTCCTGCATATTTAATTACAGTTGTTAAGAAAGAGCAATTTCCTCCGTGACCACTAAGGAAGTAAAAACGCTTGAAACCCCGTAAAACCAGAGAGTCAACAACTGCTAACCAAAAGTCTTCAAAAGCACGCCCGCCTGCATTCAAAGTGCCGGCAAATTCAGATCGATGGGTGCTAACGCCATAAGGCATGACCGGTAATGAACAAGCTTTATCGGGGATGGTTTGAACAACTCCTGCCGTGATCGCCTGGATAATCAACGTATCGGTAGATAGGGGTAAATGATAACCATGTTGCTCCGTGTGTCCAATTGGGATCAAAAGCACTTTCTCATTGCTTTCGTCAGGAAAGAGATGGTCTGATTTGGGCGAGTATGGTTGGACGATCTGGCTTTCGCCGAGATCAAGTTGAATCCCCGCTGGAGAAAGAACATAGACATGAACAAAGCCGTCATCTCGTAAACTATTCAAGAGATTCCATAAATAGGCTCTCAACAGGTGTTCTGGGACAGCCAACTGACTGCCGCGCCAACCAAATGGAAAAGACGGCAAAAGAGCGATTTGGTGAGGCTGATTGAGAGCTTCAGCCAGCTTATCGCGATTGTAACCATTGCCTAAGGGAATCACCAAAGGGTAGTGGCGAGGTAGCTCTGCCACTTCGGGCCAAGTTAATGTGTCGAACGATATCCACTTCGTCATAGTTTTGATAACAACTCTTTTTTCTTTTGGTTAAACTCATCTTCTGTAATAATCCCCTGCTTTCGCAGGAGGTCTAAGCTAGCAATCAGTGTCGGAATATCTTCCTTTTGGATATCCTCCGAACGAAGCTCATCACCCCGCTCCAATCTCTCTTTGGCGTTTAGCATGGCGGTTTTGAACTGGATTGGTTTGGCTATTTGGCGAAACGTGTTCACGCCCAACTCGCTGGCGGTCATTATTTCAATATCTCCATAATCAAATAATCGCCCAAAAAAGGATTGCATCATCCGCACATCGTTAACTTTTTCAAGAGAGCTGTCTTCAGTGGACTTGTTAAAAATACCCGCTATTTGGATTACCCGCCGATTTGTAATAATGTATTGGGAGCTTGTCCACTTAGCAACATCCAACGCCAGAGAAGCGATCGGCAGGAGCATGATGATAAATCCAACGGGTATAACAATGACACTAGCAACGTTGAGGAGAAGGATTAGCAGAAGCGAAGCGATAAAGATTGCTAAAATTAGGAGGATCTCGATAAAGATATTTCTGGCTAGAATGAACCAATGTTGGCGGGTTGTGAAGAGAATTTTCTCGTTTTCGCCCAACAGACGCTCTAAGTATGTGGTAGCTTTCATTTCACTTTCCTTTTCTTGTTATAATTTTCCTCGGCTTTATCTAGCCTTGCTAAAAGAATTTTTAACTCTGCCTGCCATTTCATCCGATCGAACCGATCCATCGCTTTTGTTTCAATTATACATTGGGCTTTCTGCGCCCAAAACCGAGCAGAAGAGAGATTCTTTTCTCTAAGGTGGTATTTTATAAGCTCATTATGTGCTATAAGACTGCCTTTTTTGGCTGCTTCGTGCCAATAATGATTAGCCTGATCGTAGAGTTTTTGTTTCTTGTACAACCCTCCGAGTTTCTCTAGACAAACGATTTCTTGACCCTCTTCCATCTCGGCAGACCAGCAATTTTGATAGATGGCAATCGCGCGATCGATGTTTCCTATAGACACGAAAAAATCAGCGATATTGAAGCAAATCTCTATATTTGTGGATGGTTTTTCCAGCTCCGTGATTAGTTTAACAGTATGGTCATACAAATAGACTAAGGATGTAACATCCATTTTGTTGTGATAGAGGATGGGGAGAAGGAACGAGAAATCTTGGGTTAAGAGAAAATCTCTGTAGATTGAGGGAATCATCCAGCCGGGGATATCTTCTACCTTGCGCTCAACCCCTAAGACTTTGGCTTCCATCGATTTTAAAGCTCTATTGGGCGGATGATTCTTATATATTTTGCGTGACAAATGAAGTAAATCAATGTGAATCAAGTCCTGAAGAGGGAGGGGGATGTGGTGATATTGAAAGCGGGATTGTAGTAGTGGAAGGTCAAAACTCTTCCCATTATAAGTAATGAGCCCTTTTGCAGTTAGAAACGCTTTCTCAACTTCCCACAATTGGGCAAATTCATCCTCAGGGTGGAGTATGAGGTATTGCGATAGATGAATGCCATTTTGATCCAGTTTCCCTATTCCAATTAAGAAGCACAACACACCTGCAAGGCCATAATCTCCACTCGTTTCAACGTCAACAAAGAAAAAATCGTTTAGGGCGAGGGGATCTACATTCGAATGGGTTTTCAACCACTTAATAATTTCGGCGGGGATTTCTGAAACGATTTGTTCTTTAGCACCAGGGATAAACTCATGAATTCGATAGACTGTCCCATACCGATTGTTAATTTCGGTACAGTTGGGAATCGGTATTTGTTGCGGTGATTTAGAGAAAGATGGCGTATCCCGCTTATTGAACGGAATACCCAACGAATTTAGAAATCTCTGCAGCTCATCCATGTCCTAACCGAGCATTCGGTCTAATATCTCTAAAGCTTCACTTTTTCCCCCTCTGCCTTGGATTGCTGTTGGACCTGTGCAGGAGGGACACCCCTCCAAACAGGGACAGGATCGGATGTGATGATGAATTGTCGCGAGTAATTGCAAAGCGACTTCATATAATCGGTAGGTTAAACCGATACCACCAGGAATGTGCTCGTGAATCAAAATTGTGGGTAATCCGTCACACCATCGAAACGATGGCTCGGTGATTACCCCTAAGTCTTGTCGATCACACATTGCGTAAAGGGGGCTGACATGGCCCAGCGCATAACCCAGCGCAGCCAAACCGCTTTGGACACGAACCGATTGCTCAACTTTCCGGTGACAGGATGAACATAACGTAATCAGGTTGTCTAGAGCATTTGCTTCAAGGTCAGAGGAGAACAAGCGGAATGGGATTTTATGGTGGACGTGATGAGCTTCACTAGACTCGGGTATTCCACACATTTGACAAAGGAACCGATCCCGTTGGCGCGCAAGACGTTTTTGGTTTTCCCAATTAGGTCCGTAGCGGTTTGGATCATTTGTCCACTTTCCTTGTTCGCGCAAATTCTCCACGAACTCTTTGCTGAGGGTTAACCAAAACGAATTGGTCACAAGCTGGTGACTGGGCAAATCCAATGTTTTTCTCTCCCGTACCACTCGTGTTTTAAAGTCAATTTCTTCAAATCCTTCGACGCGACGAGTTATCTCAATCCGGCCGAAAGCAATTTGATATTGAGAGCCAGAGGATGAACGCAACGATTGGGATTGGAGGGACTGTAGGTTCATCACTTCTACCTGAACGATCGGTTGGGTGATAACATCCGTAGAACTTTCTTGTAAGGTGGCTATCCGACGTTCATAATCAAGTGACTCGACAAGATAGGCTTTTCCATCATGGAAATAAATTGCGCCTGGGTGCACCATCCAATCTGCACTCTCTGAGTCTACATAACCAAGAAGTATTCTCTCTTTTTCATTATTCAAGAAGAGTTGAAATTGATGATTTGAGATCGAACGAATGGAAAACGAGTGCGGAGAATAGAGACCGTTATAAAAATAATGATTTTTGCCCGTAATTGCCTCGCCTTGAGAAACAAGGCTTTCTAAGAGAGCTGAGAGCACTTCAATAGGAGCTTTTCCAAATACCGGTTGCGGTTTGGACAGAGGGATTTCAGCGAGAGCGCAGCGCAGATGAGCCAACAAGATCAGAGGATTGTTCGGGTCAATGATTGCTCGCTCAGGATTTGCCTCCCAAAAGTAGTTCGGTTGATGGGCAATAAATTGATCTAAGGGATCGTCACTTAGGATTAAAATTCCCAACGATAATTGCCTTGTGCGACCACTCCTGCCAAACTGTTGCCAAGTGGAGGCAATGCTACCCGGGAAACCGATAATGATCGTAAGCTCTAGGTTGCCGATATCGATCCCCAACTCTAAGGCATTTGTCGCTACGACAGCCATGATTGTTCCAGACCGAAGACCTTGTTCTATCTCTCGCCGCAGATTGGGGAGATAACCACTGCGATAGCTGCGGATGGTGTGATCGAGTTCGTGAGCATTGGCAGAGCATTCCTCTCTTAGACGAAGCTGGAGCAGTTCAACTGCTTTGCGACTACGGCAAAAGATAATCGAGTGAAGACCTCTCTGCAACGATTCCGAGACAATACGCAAGGCATCCTCAAAAGGGTGACGACGGAAACCGAATTCTTTGTTAATCAGCGGGGGGTTGTAAAGGAGGATGTGCCTTGCAGCTCTTAAACTATCTTTTTGTACAATTTTTTCGACTGGCTCTTCGATTAGATTTGAGGCTAGTTCTTCTGGTGCTCCGATCGTTCCGCTTGTCAATACAAAAAGTGGAGCTGAACCATGGTAATGAGCAATTCTTTTTAAGCGGCGGAGAATATTGGCAACATGAGAGCCAAACACCCCTCGGTAGACGTGAATCTCATCAATGACTACCAACTTCAAGTTAGAGAAAAAGCGCATCCATTTTGAATGACGAGGCAAAATGGAAGAGTGGAGCATATCGGGGTTGGTGAATAAAATTTGACACTGCTGAATGACCTTCGAGCGCTGCGATTGAGGGGTGTCCCCATCAAAATAAGCGACAAGGATTTGTTTCTTTTCGGTAACTTGGGGGATGTGCGAGATCAGAGCCTTAAGTTTTTCGCCTTGATCATAGGAAAGAGCCTTCGTAGGAAATATGAGCATTGCGGTCATCTGAGGATGTTTTAGCAATGCATCCAAAATTGGAATCTGATAAATGAGCGATTTGCCGCTTGCCACACCACTGACAACTAAGGTGTGTTTGCCAGAATTAATTGCCTGAATTGCCTTGAGCTGGTGGGGATATAGCTTAGTAATCCCTGTCTGGTGCAGGGCACGGATTAAGGATTGATCAAGATATGGTGGAAGGTCAAACATTTTCCCATTACCGGCAGGAAAATGTTTTTGTGAGACAATATTTTCACCGATTGAAGGATCGGTAAGCAATTTTTCGATCAGGTTTTCTAGCACATCCGATGTTGTGTCGAATTTAAACTTAGGTCAATTGAAAAAAGCAATGCCAAGTATGCCCGGACCTCCATGGGTAATAATCGCCGGTGGCATTTCATAAATGGGTATCTTTGTTATCGAAAGCTTGGAGGATAGGCGCTCGGCTAATTCGATAGCTTGTTCTTTGACGCCGGCGTGCATGATAGTGATGTAGGATTCATGGCTGACATCGATCCTCTCTTCGGCAATTGCTATCATCCGCTCAAAGGCTCTTTTATAGGTGCGCTCTTTTTCAAAGGTTTCAACTCGCCCGTCTTTAAAGGTTAAAATCGGTTTAATTTGCAGGACAGAACCTAACAGGGCTGCGGCGCCACCGATTCTCCCCCCTTTTGCGAGAAACTCCAGTGTATCAACCATGAAATAGACCTGACAACGAGGAATCATTTGAATTAGGCGCTCAACAATCTGATCGGGGTGGATGCCTTCTTGTGCCCATTGAGCGGCAAGGAGAACCAAGGTGGCAAGGGGGCTGGCAATCAGACGAGTATCGATGATGCGAATATCGAGTTGAGGGAAATCCTGGGCTGCAATCGTTGCCGATCGAACTGTGCCACTAACCTCGGATGAGGGGTGAATGCACAAAATCGTTGTGTCGGTTCCATTAAACTGCTCGAATTCTCTGGAGAATAATTCTGGAGGTGGAGCTGCGGTTTTGGGAAGATTTTTGGCAGTTCTTAATTTTTCGAGAAATTGAGGTACGTCGATTTCAATCCCTTCAAGGTAGGTGTCTTCGTCAATGTTAATGATTTGAGGGATAACAATAAGGTTGTATTTCTCAATGTCTTCTTTTGAGATTACAGCCGTAGTATCCGTAATAATCTGGATCATGCTTATTTTCCTATCTATAGCCAGTCAAAACTGCGTTCGACAGCCTTAAGCCAATAGCGATATTGCCGCTGGCGTTCTTCTTCACTCATTTGGGGATGCCAAATTTTATCAACCTGCCAATGTTTTTTCAGGTCTCCTAAGCTTGACCAGTATCTGACACATAAACCAGCCGCAAATGCAGCCCCTAATGCTGTCGTTTCGGTTATAACGGGGCGAATTACGGGAACGTTCAAAATATCAGCTTGAAATTGCATCAACAAATCATTTTGTACCATCCCCCCATCTACTCGTAGTGATTTAAGGTCGACCCCCGAGTCTTGACGCATCGCCTCGAGTATTTCCTTTGTTTGAAACGCTGTAGCCTCCAGTACAGCGCGGGCAATATGTCCTTTTTTAATGTAGCGGGTTAATCCAACGATTACTCCTCGGGCATCCGAGCGCCAATAAGGAGCAAAGAGACCAGAAAAGGCAGGGACAAAATAAATCCCTCCATTGTCCTCGACAGTGCGAGCAAGTGTTTCAATCTCTGCTGAGGATGAAATTAACCCGAGGTTATCCCGCACCCACTGTACCAAAGCACCCGTAATAGCCACAGAACCCTCTAGCGCGTACGTTGCTCCATTATTCCCAATTTGATATGCTAAAGTGGTAAGCAGTCCTTTTTTAGATTGGACAATTTGATTGCCGGTATTCAATAGCATAAAGCAGCCAGTGCCGTAGGTGTTTTTTGCTTCACCCACCTCGTAACAGGTCTGTCCCATTAGAGCGGCTTGCTGATCGCCCACATCACCGCAGATAGGAATAGCTGCGCCAAAGGGTCCTTCTGGCAGAGTAAAGGCATAGGGCTCCAAGGGGCTTGAGGGGACAATGCGAGGGAGGATTTGATGAGGTATTCCCATGATATTGAGAATTTCATCATCCCAATCTAAGGTATTTAAGTTCATTAGCATTGTACGACTGGCATTGGTGACATCAGTAAGATGGACACCTCCTTTGACACCGCCAGAAAGTTGCCAAATGATCCACGTGTCGATGTTCCCAAACAATACATTCCCTTGTTCAGCTTCCTTGCGCAATGAAGGAATATTGTCTAACAACCATTTGATCTTTGGGCCTGAGAAATATGTGGCAAGCGGCAACCCAACTTTTTCACGAAATCGGTCCTGTCCCCCTTCTTGAGCTAGTTCGTCACAGATTTGCTTGGTGCGTGTATCTTGCCAGACAATGGCGTTTGCATAGGGTTCGCCGGTTTTTGGATTCCACAAAACTGTCGTCTCTCGTTGGTTGGTTACCCCTATTGCAAGAATTTGATTAGGATTGATTTTAGCTTTTTTAATTGCCCTTTCGATAACCTCTTCAGTCCGTTTCCAGATTTCAAGTGGATTGTGTTCTACCCATCCGGGTTGAGGATAAATTTGCTCGTGTTCTTTTTGATCTACTGCTTCGATCTTACCCTCTTGGTCAAAGAGAATGCAGCGGGTACTGGTTGTACCTTGGTCTATGGCTGCTATGAAGGTTTTCATGATTGCCTCCAAGAGAAATTGTGTTTACAGGTCTAGGCGTTCAGGATGAGAATAGACAAAAAATTGGTTTCTCTTCGCATAACCAATTAGAGTGACACCACTTTTTTGGGCGAGTTGAACGGCTAAAGCACTCGGTGAAGTGCGAGAAACCACAATCTCACAACCTAATCGGATTGCTTTGTGCATCATCTCTGAACTCACCCGACCCGTTGTTAGCAGTATTTTATTGTCAATCTGCAGATGATGCAATAGCATTAAGCCAGCTAATTTATCCAAGGTATTGTGCCGACCAATATCTTCAACAGTGAGGACGATCTCGTTGAGGTCGCAAATTGCAGAGGTGTGGATTCCTCCCGTCATCTTGTATATCGATTGCTGATGGTAGAGCAAGTCAATCAATGTATATATATGCTTGACAGGATAGGTGCGAATGATTTCGAAAACAGGAAGATTGGGCGAGCTCTGGGATGTTGACCCTCCCGAACAGCCTGAAGTGCGTATCCAAGAACGGGGTTTTGCAGGGCTAAACGACAACCAAAGATCAACATTGTCACCCGATTCGCAAAGACGGTAATCCACAATCTCAGCTAAACTTGTAATGATGTTTTCATTATATAAGAAGCCGATGGCTAATTCGATTTGGTGAAGGGGTGTGCAAAGGAAAGAAAGCCATTCTTCACCGTTTATGGTAAGGGTCAGGGATATTTCATTGACTACTGCAATCTCTTGCCGGCTATAACTGGTCCCCTGAACTTGAACGATCGTATGGGATTGAAAAGGCAAAATCTGCGCTGTCATGTAACGAGGGGTTATAAAGTTATTATTGGATTTTTCATGATATAGCAAGGTGAGTTGGTGTAAACTGTGCAATTACGAGTAATATTGTCATTTTATCACGATTTCGGGCATTATTGTATCGGTGAGGTCGGCGCCTTCTAAATTGGCGTTGGTGAGGTCAGCTCCGCGCAAATTGGCTGCGGTGAGGTCAGCCCCGCGTAGGTCTGCCTCGCGCAAGGAGGCATTGGACAAGTCAGCTTCGAATAGATTCGCCTTTTGGAGGTTGGAGTGATTGAAATTGGCTGACGAGCAATTTGATTTACTTAGGTCAGCGCGGGTTAGGATAGCAGTGTTTAGGTTAGCTCGTTGTAAATTTGACTTGGAAAGATTGGCTCGGGAAAGATTCGCTTCGACAAGAACGGCATCTTCCAATTCGCATTTGGTGAGATTCGCGCGCGTCAAGTTCGCCCGTGTCAAATTGGCTCCATTTAGAATTGCCAGAGAGAGGTTGGCTTCAAACAGATTAGCTAGAATCAGGTTCGCTTTGGTCAGGTTGCAGTTGATCAGGATGGCGTAATTTAAGTCTGTTTTGGATAAATTGGCGAGACTCAAATTACTGTTGTTTAAATCTACGGAGATCAAGGTCAGGTCTGAAAAGTCAACCTTTACCAGCCAAAGAGGCTTGGGTCGATTGAGTAAATCGAGAACTTGATAATGGGTAAGGGTGCTCATAAAATACTACTCCTAGCCTATGAGAGATAGACAATGTTTGCTAAAAACCTTGCAAATTTATCAGTTTTAATGTAAATTATTTTATATATAATATTCATAATCAAGGTACCGTCAGGGTCTTCTGTTTTTCAAAATAAAAGGAGTTGCATATGAAATCCGGACGAGTGATGATCGCCATCGTTATTTTGATGGTAAGTATACTGTCTTTTTCTTGGATAGGAGGGGTGAATACCCAAACGGCACTGGCATATTCTGGTTATCCGTACTTTTACATTACTAGCGTATCCACCGATAAAACCGTAACGATAAAGGCCTATAACTTTCCTCCCAACGACACCTTTAAAGTGATGATGAACAAAATCGGGACCAAAGGGGTCAGTGGAATTGTGGTCGATACGATTACAACAGGCGCAGGTGGTTCATTCACCGCTACATTCTCGATACCAAACGACTTAAAGGGCTTGCGACAAATTGCGATTCGTTTACAAAGCACGACTGGGTCAGGGTATTACGCATATAATTGGTTCTATAATGCTCCTGCTAAGTTTGGAACTGGCGGCCCCTATACTTCTTCTGACTACACAGGGCACCCAACGATTGTGGTGACAAGAGTGGTAAAAGATAAATACATCATCTTACAAATGTACAACTTGCCTAAAAATGATCAATTCAAGGTTTTGATGGGTAAGATTGGGACGAAGGGCGTTAAAGGAATTCATGTGGGTTCGTTCTCGAGTGGATCGGGTGGCTCTCAGAGCATCAAGGTTAAAATACCCAAGAACCTTAAAGGAGTATCTCCGATTGCAGTACGCATTCAATCCACATCTGGGAGTGGATATTTTGCCTACAATTGGTTCTATAATCGGTAAGATAGTTCGGGAGTAAAGAAAAATCCCAACCATTGGTTGGGATTTTCGTTAATTTTTGGAAAGGCGGCTTCAGAACTCGCTAACTGGTGGTCGAATACGGTTAATCATGTGGACAATGTCCTTTAACTCACCATCGGGCATCATGAAGTAATCTTCAAAGATACACACTGTTTCAAACCCCAATCTTTCTAGGGCTTTTATATCGTTAGTTAGATCGCGCACAATCTGCACTTCAAGCATATAAAGGCTGCGTCTTTTAGCAATTTCGGTAATCGCTTGAACGAGTTTATTGCCCAGGCCTCTTCCCCGAAAATCCTTGGCAAGAAAGATGCGCAATTCACCACGGTGTCGAGCAGTACCTGTATTGAAGTGGAGCGTTGCATCACCGACGATGCGATCATTGACAACGGCGACCATCGGGAAAATGCGATCATAGTCCAGTTCGTCGATAAATGACGATACAACCTCTGGGTCGTTGATGTTGTGGCGCATGTATCGGCGATCTTCATAGGATACATTCAGAAATAGATCAAGAAGCGCTTGTTTGTCTTCCTTGACCAAAGGTCTAATGAGAACCCTTGCGCCGTCCTTTAGGGTGAAGACCATACGATACAATAAATCTTCTTTTGTACGGTCTTCTTTCAGATTATTTAGTTGCTCTACTAAATCTTTTTCGAAGTTCTCAAAATCAGGATCCCATGGCTTTACGTTTGAAGAATCCAATTTAAACACTTTAAAGCCAATATCTAA
>OGCI01001805.1_pt1 | contig 16397 bp, 13 predicted proteins | sample 1570021 | NCBI WGS metagenome assembly OGCI01 (sample SAMN06264664, study PRJEB24512) | hot springs metagenome | isolation source: Hot spring water | place: South Africa: Tshipise | collected 2015-06-21 | reverse complement strand
GTCCGCTACCCTACAGGACATTGTTCGACGATACAAAAAAACGCATTCCAACGATTTTTCCCATTTCCCCGATGAAGTGGCTATCCAGTTGAACGATACGCACCCCGCGATTGGGATCGCGGAACTGATGAGAATCCTGGTAGACCTGGAAGGACTTTCCTGGGAAACCGCATGGGACATTACGGTACGGACCTTCGCCTACACGAACCACACGGTTCTTCCCGAAGCGTTGGAGAAATGGCCCGTAGACCTCTTCGGACGAGTACTGCCCCGGCATCTACAGATCGTGTACGACATTAACCATTTCTTTCTCGAAGATGTTTCCAAAAGATACCCGGGAGATTTCGGGAAACTGGAACGAATGTCCATCATCGAAGAAACCCATGGGAAAAAGGTACGGATGGCAAACCTGGCCATTATTGGGAGTCACTCGGTGAATGGAGTATCTGCCCTGCATACGGAAATCCTCAAGAAGGACCTTTTCAAGGATTTCTATGAGCTCTGGCCCGAAAAGTTCAACAATAAAACCAATGGAATCACCCCACGTAGGTGGCTCAAAGCCTGTAACCCCGATCTAGCAGAACTCATCACCAGTAGGATCGGTGATGGATGGGTAACAGATCTGGATCAATTGCGCAAACTCATTCCTCTGGCCGAAGATCCATCCTTTCGAAAGGAATGGCGAAAGGTAAAGCAGAAGAACAAGGACCGATTAACCGAATACATTCTGAAGAACAATAGCCTGGCTATAAATCCCCGTTCCATGTTCGACTGCCAGGTGAAACGGATCCACGAGTACAAACGACAACTCCTCAATGTCCTACACGTCATCGCCCTCTATAATCGAATCCGGGATGGAAAACGTAACGGTATCGTGCCCCGAACAGTGATCTTCGCAGGGAAGGCAGCTCCCGGCTACTTCATGGCGAAACTGATCATCCGCTTGATCAATGCTGTTGCGGACGTGGTAAATAACGACCCTGCCACAAAGGATCTATTACGGGTAGTGTTCCTGGCAAACTATGGAGTGAGTCTGGCGGAGAAACTAATTCCCGCGGCAGATCTCTCTGAACAGATCTCCACAGCGGGTACGGAAGCTTCGGGTACGGGAAACATGAAGTTCGCCTTGAACGGAGCGCTCACCATCGGCACATTGGATGGAGCGAACGTGGAAATCCGGGAAGAGGTGGGACCGGAGAATATTTTTATCTTTGGTCTTACCGCAGAAGAAGTGGCAGAAACGTGGCGAAAAGGGTACAATCCCTGGTACTACTACCACCGGGATCCAGAATTAAAGCGTGTCCTAGATATGATCCATGAAGGCTACTTTTCTCCCGACGAGCTAGGGCGATTCCGACCCATTACAGACTCCCTGTTACGGTATGGGGACACATACCGGTTACTGGCCGATTTTCGTTCGTATCTGGACACTCAGGAACAGGTATCCCGATTGTACAACGATCCGGAAGAATGGACGAAAAAGTCGATCCTCAACGTGGCCCAGATGGGTAAGTTCAGCAGTGATCGTACCATAAAGGAGTACGCGGAGGAGATCTGGAAAGCTCACCCTGTTCCCGTGACTCCACCCTCGAAAGGGACATAGAGAGAGTGGTGTGTGGGATGGAGCAGTAATTCTACTCCACCTCTACCCCTAACAGGTGTCCTAACCCTCGACCTATCAGAAAGGAGAGGGCCGCTACCCCTAGGCTGATAGCGACCATCTCTACGAATCGTTTTCTGAAATCCAAGTCCTTGGCAACCGACACATAGTAGTTGAACAGATAGATGATCAGTACTGCCATTCCCAGTGTGGCTCCCAAGGATCCATAAGGACTGGAAAGGATGAAATACGGGAGAATAAGACACAGTACGGTGAATACATACGCGATTCCGGTATAAATGGCCGATTTTAGAGCATGCTGATGGTTCGATTCTGCCTTAGTGGACAGGTATTCGGAAGCGGCCATGGAAAAAGAAGCGGCAATGCCGGTTACCAAGCCTGCCAGGGCTACCAGTCGATTGTTGGACAAGGCAAAGGTGAGACCTGCCAAGGTTCCCGTCAACTCCACCAGTGCATCGTTCAACCCTAGGACGATGGAACCTACGTACTGTAATCGCTCCTCCTCGATCATCCCCATCAGGGTGTTCTCATGAGCTTCCTCATCCTGGTACACCGCCTCCGCTTCCGGGATGATAGGGAGGATCTTCTCATAAGCGGCTTCGGCTCCTTCTTCCCCTTTCTCCATCAGTTTCAATCCAAAGGTGATTCCAAAGAGACGGCTTATCCAGTAATACTTGAAGATCTTCCATCGATTCGGTTTTACTTCAGTCCCCGTGATCCCTTTCCAGAAGTGGTAGTGCCGGTATTCATCAGCAGAGATCCGTTCCAGAACCTCACGGTTCTTTACATCCTTCTCTGCCCGGGATAGTCGAGCGTAGATGATGTGCTCGGTGATTTCATTCTCCTGGAACCCTTCCAGAATGGATTTTAGATTAGTATCTGCCAGTCTAGTGTCTGCCATGTCCCTTGGTGGTTCCAGGATGGTGGTGTTCCTCACACACTTCACCTGAATCGGCCAGTCGACCGGATAGATAATCCTGTACAGCTTGTTCCACCCGGCCAGTTGCTCCGCGAACTACCCGGATCCCATGTCCTTCCAGGACGCGTATAGCTCCGGGTCCGATCCCTCCCGTTAGAAGGACAGTGACCCCTTTCGCGGCCAGCACCGAGGCAAGGTCTGACCTGCACCCGCAACCGCCGGGTGATGGAAGGGTTTCCTGCGAAAGGATAATGCCTTGGGTACGGTCCACCTTAAACAAGGTGAACTTGTCGCAGTATCCGAAATGCTGATCCACTGCCCCATGTTCAGTCGTTGGTACGGCAATCGTCATAGTGTGTTCCTCCTCCAAGGGACGAATAGGTCCCCCCTGAATCTTTAGTATCTTCCCCAACAGCACAGCTTCGGCAAGTTTTCGATGGGCCTGTTGGATGATTCTCCCAAAGGTTTGCCTGGAAATCCCCATGGAACGAGCAGCCGCTTCCTGATATAGACCCTCATAGTCGGCTAGCCGTATGGCTTCCAACTCATCCAAGGTCAACTCCACATAATCAGAAGGCTCCCGGAAGCCACCCTCATGCATGGGCCGCTCCTGAGGGAATGGTGTGGTAGGATTAGAGCTTGACACCGTATGGTACACGGGAACAAACCAGGGAAGATTTCCCCGCATCCTAACTCGGCGGGGACAGTTTGGTCGTGGCATATCGCACCCTTTCAATTCTCACGTAGAGACGAGAGTAAGGATCTGTCGAAAAATTCCCTCCAGTTCGAGGGTTACCGTTTTCGGCACCATGGCATTGATCACCTGTTCCGAAACAATTAGCTCCCGGCTCCATGGAATGCTCCCCAACCGGGGGATAGACAAACGTTTTAATGCTTGCTCCGCTTCTTCCGATGCAAAGAGAGGAAACTCTTTCTGGCAATGGGGACAAATACCTTTCCCCATATTCTCCACGAATCCCAAGACAGGTACTCCCAGCTTAGCCGCCATCTGGATCGATTTAGATACGATCATGGAAACGAAATCCATAGGAGTAACCACAAATATCATGCCGTTCAATGGTAAATCCCTCATAGCCGTAAGCATCACATCGGAGGTTCCCGGTGGGAAATCTACCAAGAGGAGATCCAGCTCTCCCCAATCGGTGTCATTCCAGAACTGTTCCACCGCTTTCGAAAGGAGGGGTCCCCTCCAGATTACGGGAGTCCGTTCATCCTCAAGAAGTAAGTTTATGGAAAGGAGTTTAATTCCATCATCTGTTCTAGGGGGTAGGATTCTCCCATCCTCCATCTCTGCTTTTAGATCTTGAGCGCCTAAAAGACGGGGAATACTAGGCCCCGTAATGTCCGCATCGAGGATACCAACCTTCAAACCCTGCCCGATCGCTGTTTGTGCAAGTAACACGGTAATAGTAGACTTCCCTACCCCACCCTTGCCACTTGCCACGCCAAGAACATACTTGACCCCAACTCCGGTTTTTTTTGTTCCTTCTTCCATGAGAAGAATATATGAGCATATGCTAAAAAGATCAAGGTAAGTTCATCCGTATCCATCCGAAGAGATTGTATTTCCCAAAGATATTTACCATGATGAGGGAGACAACGGCCATTATTTTGATAAGGATATCGAGAGAGGGCCCTACCGTATCCTTCAAAGGATCCCCCACGGTATCTCCAATCACTGCTGCGGCATGCGCGTCCGAACCTTTCCCTCCATAATGACCATGCTCGATGTATTTCTTTGCGTTATCCCAAGCACCCCCCGCATTGGCTGTGTACAAGGCTAGCATGATGGCAGACAAAGTGGTGCCAATCAGAAGCCCCCCTACAAAGTCAGCCCCAAAGAGGAGTCCTGTTAAAATGGGAGTTAAGACGGCTATCCCCGCAGGAATCTTGATCTCACTCAATGCACCCGCAGAGGAGATTTCAATGCATTCTCTATAATTCGGTTTTGCTTCACCACTTAGTATCTTCGGATTCTCTTTGAATTGTCGACGAACCTCTTGCACCATCTTTCGGGCAGCTTTGGCTACCGCTTCTATCAGGATTCCCGAAAATAAAAACGGTAGAGAAGCTCCTATTACAGCTCCTGATAGGGTTAACGTGTTGATGATGTTTAAATTAAGAACGAACCCTTTCACATCCTCAGGAGAAGCCTGGGAGTAGAGGTATGAGGCAAAAAGGGACAGAGCGGCGAAGGCAGCCGATCCAATGGCAAATCCTTTCCCAATAGCAGCTGTAGTATTCCCCACGGAATCCAGATGATCGGTTATCTCCCTAACTTTAGGATCCAGTTTCGACATCTCACTGATCCCGCCAGCGTTGTCCGCAATCGGACCATAGGTGTCCACAGATACGGTTGCAACCACAAAAGAAAGCATCCCAATAGCAGCCATCGCTACCCCATACAGTCCCGCAATCAGGTTCGCGCCAATGATCGCCACGCCTAATACTACCACAGGAATTAGGGTGGACTTCATACCGAGGGCCATCCCTTCTGTAATGGTAAGGGCAGACCCTTCATGGGAAGCCGATGCCAGTATCCTCGTAGGGGAATAGTCGTAGCTAGTATAGTATTCGGCCAGGATACCAATGAGGATTCCACTTCCAATCCCTAGTACGGCCGCTACCCAAGGGGATATTCTTCCCAGCACAAAGCCTACACTGGAAAGATCCTCCCCCTGAAAATACACAAGGGTTAGAATGCCATTTCCCAAAAGCGTCAAACCCGCCGAAACCCAGGTGGAAATATTCAGTTCCCAGTGAGGTTTATCGGAAACTTTCTTGATTAGTAAGAATAGAATCCCCAAGATACAGGCGATAACCCCAATTGCTGCAAATAAGAGAGGATACAATATAAGTTTCGTAACGAGGGAGGGAGAAATGGGCAGGACAGAGCCTCTAGAGGTATGGTACATATAGGCCGCCAGTACAACAGAGGAAATTAAAGCCCCCACATAGCTTTCCAGCAGGTCGGCCCCCAACCCTGCCACGTCTCCCACGTTGTCTCCCACGTTGTCTGCAATGGTAGCGGGATTGCGCGGGTCATCTTCGGGAATATGAGCTTCCGTTTTTCCTACCAGGTCTGCTCCCATATCCGCCGCTTTCGTATAGATTCCCCCTCCTACTCGATCGAACATGGCAATGATAGAACAACCCAGAGCATAGCCAGATACGCTCATGGTGAAGGGAATGTAATTGATTCCGATCCAGTTAGTAGTCACGGTTAGCTGATCCGGTCTTGTCTGCCCGAGGAAGAATCCGAATATCCCATACACCAGGGCCAATCCCAAAAGGGCAAATCCCCCTACCGATAGACCCATCACACTTCCACCCTGAAAAGCGACTCTAAGGGTCTCCCCCATACTGAGGGTCACTCGAGCGGTGTTGGAGACGCGCACATTAGCCAACGTGGCGATCTTCATTCCAACCCACCCTGCGCTGCCACTCATGAAGGCTCCCAATAGAAAAGCCACACCAGTATACCAGGAAACAAGGAGTCCCAATAAAAGAGCTATGATCACTGCAATGGAAGCGATAATCCGATACTCATGTTGAATAAACGCATCCGCTCCCTCCTGGATGGCATGAGCGATCTCCTGCATTTGAGGGGTACCAGGGTCACGACGTTTTACTCCATAAAAATTGATGGAGGCAAACCCCAAAGCCCCTACCACTGCAATGATCACGATTCCCCACATAATCCTCTCCAAAATTGTATAAATATACGACTCCTGGAAAAATAGCATGACTTCAATGGATAGGCAAGTCAGCGTTAAGAAATTACTTTACACATGGCTGGGTAACCTTTACACTATCGGATTGGGAGGTCTGCATGGAGGTTTATTATTATCTAACCATTTTTCCCGTGGAAGCCCTTATTTCTTCTCAACTAACACCCATTCAATTCGGTTCCTACATGGCCACAGGCTCCAAGAAAGGTTCTTTTGAAAATATCGTGTTCATCGAAGTTGAGGGAGGATTTGGGGACTACTTCGATTGGAAGTATGCCAAAGAACACTGTGTTCCCCATAGTAATGGGAACCCTAAGAACTCACTCTACCTTTCCGTCTATCGAACGCTGGAGCATGTGCCACTCTCTGTTATGCGCTCCCTTTATCTTACAACTCGGGATGGACGTACCCTTCCGCTGGAAAAATCGGAGTTGAAAGAACATCCGGATAAACGGGAGTTCTGGGTATACCAAGAACTTTGTCCCATACGACCTCTAGCGGTAAGTGTGTTGGATCCTATCGACTTTTCTCGCTATATGACCGATCGAAATACAAAAACTTGGGTTCCCAAGATTGTGTTTACTGATTTAAAGGTGATAGACTTCTCCAATCCCGAAACCGGCAGTATTGGCCCCGCGTATGATCGGAACCTGGAGCACTTGCAAGATTGTATCCGTGCAGTGACGCAGCGCAAGAAAAAACCCAATAAAATCGTTGATCGTTCACACGTGGATCGGTTTTCCTATCAAATCATCGACAGAGGTATTTATGTGGGTGAAGGGGAAACTGTCCTTTTCTATCCGATGAAATCTCTTACCGAACTCAGACAACGGTACTATGATTGGGCCCGATCGGCTATGATCCTATAAATTATCTATTCCTCACTAGCCGGATCCCTACCCCCCGTTGACGGGTATGGGGGGGAAGACCCATCCGAGCGCTAACCGTCACGGAGCCCGCGTCGCTCATCCAGGTACCCCCCCGAACGCTCCGCGGGAGGGTAGGATCATCCAAGTCCTTTCCAAAGCTTTCTGAATTATAAGGAAGAAACACATTCCAACACCATTCGGCCACATTCCCGCTCATGTCATAGATACCTAACGCATTGGGCTCCAGCGTACCCGGAACTCCAGGCCCCGCTTCGGGAGGCAAATTGAATCGGGCAACGATTTCAGGTTTCTGAGCCCCCGAGAATCGGAATCCTCTGGTTTGCTTTCCCTCCCTCGCTGCGTACTCCCATTCCTCCTCCGTGGGAAGTCGGTACCCGGAGGCATTTCGATTCCAGAACACTCGATTACCCTCGATACGGTAAACGGGTTCAAGGCCGATTCTACGACTAAGAGTATTGCAGAAGGATACTGCTTCGAACCATGTGATGAAATCTACAGCTACTTCCAGGTCCTCCTCTGTGGAAAGGGAGGCTTCGAATAGCGATTTCCTTGCCTCTCGATGCATCACCCCCTCCATCGGCAGCGTTCCCATAACTTGACGCCACTCCTTACGAGTCACCTCTTTTGGGGAAATATAAAAATCGGAAACCTTCACCGAACGCACAGGCTTTTCATACTTAAAGCCAAAAGGATTCCCGATTAGATACTCTCCTCCTTGGACGTGGATGAATCCATCTATCGGGAGTCTTCCCTCTATGGATTTCGACGTTGGTTGAGGTTCTATCGAAGGACTCGATGATTCTTCCCGTATAGAAGGTATGGCAGGAAGAACCAATACGGGTACCGGTTCCGAAAGCCTGTTTTGGGGAGGAGGGGAATATTCCTTCGAAGGCAAAGAATCAGGGATGGGTTCGGCACTAGTCGTAGTTTCGGGTTCAGGCCAGGGGCTAGGTAAAGTCCGTTCTTGCGATCCTTTGATTCGAGAAGGGGTGCTTTCCGGAATAGGGGCCTCTCTCTTCGGAGAGGGGGGAGATATCAATCCTAGGGGGACGGGCGAGAGTTTTTGGCTCTTAGGTAAGTCTAGAATAGAACTCGTCGCGATCGAAGGGGTTTGTGCCGTTCTGCCGAACCTCTGTAAGTATCCCCCCAGGAGAAACCCAATTAGGAATCCGAAGATTAACACAGATAAAAACAGTACAGGCCCTTTCTTCTTCCAGAGGGTATGAAGCCGCTTTTTGAAAGCCTTCCTAAAAGCTTTATTGGCAGTTTTTCTCGAAGTCCTTTTTATGGTGCGACCCTGTACAGTAGGCATCTCACTTCCTGTTCTGCGTAAACTCCGTAAACTCTCCCTTAGGGATCACCCGCATACCCCGCCGCAAGGGAATGGCCGGAGGGGTTACTACCTCTGCAATCGAATAACTACCATGAACAGAGCGGATCTCCGCTTCGGCAACGAGGCGTTTTTCCACGAAAAGAATCTCCATCGTGACGGGGTGCTGGAGAACACTCCCTTCGTCATAGATGACGAATGCATCGTTTACGGCCACACCATCCTCCTGGGTATAATCGATTTTTACCATGGTATCCTGTACCTCCACCACGTACCCCTTAGAACCAGACGCGACGATCTCCGAAACGAATAACGATTCCTTCGCTTCCCGAACACCTAACTTCTCGAGTATCTGAATCATTTTCCCCAGTTCACCCTTTTCACTGTACACATTTACCAATAGCCACTGCGCTTCGATGCAGCGAGGTTCATACTCCAGTACGTTCATCGCTTCCTTCTCGGCTAATTCTAAATCGTTTTTCAAAAACGCCCGAACGGCAAAGTTCAAGTATCCCATCGTCCCCTCTCGATAACGGATCGTGATAGGATTGGCACTTTTCTTTACCCGTAAGGGAGGGATAGGAGAAGAAACAGAGGCAGCTTTGGAGGTCCCTTCCCCTGCCACATTCGATGCAGGAACATTTGGAGCACCCGCTGGCTTGGGGGAAGAAGCACAGGCAGTAAAGTAACCTAGCAAAAAAACCTGAACCAAACAAATGGACCATACTCGGTTCCAGAGCGACTTCATTGCGAATTCCTCCTTATTCGATGATCGATTCGACCGAATCATTGATCTGAATGAAACACCCCGTTTCTACCTTGTCTACCTTACACACAGTATGCTCATCCTCCAACTCGAGGACAGAGACCTCCGCTACCTGGGTTTTCTGTAACCCTATCACCCTGAAGCTGTTGAAATCCCTGATAGGGTTCCCTATTCGACACACCTTGAACCGCATCCGGGGTAGAACTCCTTGATTCTTACCCTTGTTGATCACGATGATATTTTCCCGAATATCCGACCTGTCGTTCCTCGTCAACGAAATTACGCTGGCTTTTATGGGGAATTGTTCGAGGAGCATTTTTGCCGCCAGATAGTAATCGATATCATAGGGGGCTTGGACGAACCCCGGTTTTATCATTTTAAAATATTTCAGAGCTTCGTCCACCTTACCTTCCCGATACGCGAGAAGACCTAAAGCGAATAAGGATTTGCTGTTGTGTTCATCATACGTGATGGAAAGATTGAAATACCGCTTGGCTGTTTCCAGCTCATCCCGCACGTAGAAACGGCTACCTAACTCTGCAAACAGGATGCTCTGTGTCAGATAATAGTTGATTCGAGACGACTCGGGATAGTAATTCTTCTGTTCTATCTTTTGGGGAATATCTAGAACGTGTCTCTCCTTGCTCACAGGTCTCATGGACTGGCAGGATCCAAAGATCCCCAGAATGAACACTAAAACAATGGCTATCTTCATGTTCCTCTTCCTCCTTTAGAAACTGATGCAGTATCCAACGCTAAATTGGACTCTCACGGGATCGAGTAACTTTTCCACTACCGTGTCTTGGGCGGTGCTTAAGGAAAATATTTCTCGGGAAAGTCCATACGCGTATCGTATGGAGAAGTCCAGGAACAAGTCATCAATGATGGGGACTCGAACCGGTTTCTTGGGTGGAGCCACAATATAGAACCAACGCACAGGAAAAAACCGGACTCCTGCCCCTAGTGAAACATCCAATAAGGCAATGGGACTCACCGAGAAATCCTCATCCATCGAGATATAAGCTGGTTCCAGGTCCACGCGGATATAGGGGGCTACGAAGTGACCAATGTCTCTAAGATCCTTAGGAAATCCCCGATACCCTAGATCGCTACCATTGAACGGATAGATGCGAAAGCCGAACGCGCCCGACAGCGTAGTGGAAAGCCAGGAGTATCGATAGTACCAAAAGCCAGACGCACTAACTGTCACTACATTGTTCAAGGGATAATCCACCGTTATCCCAGCCTGGTACGGGATCCATGGGTATAAATCCACCGATACTGTCATTTGCCCGAAGAGCGCATGCGTCCCGAGACAAAGCAACAGGATTACCAAGATGGTACACTGTTTCTTCATGTTCCCTCCTGAAGAAAGAATGAGTTTTTGTATAATGAGTGGTATTTTTTCGTACTAGAATCGATTTTTATTCAGCGCTTTTCAGATTTCAAGAGGAATTGTATATTTTTTTCTTGTTTCTACGCAGAGGTTACTGCTTGTAGGAGGATAGGACGTCCATTACTTCCTGGATGAACTTCTCCTCTGCGGGAGATTTGAGGTACGGGACATGCCCCGCGCCCTCGATGTATCGTACTTGGAAATCCGGTAACTTCGAACAGAGGAAGGGGATGGAATAGACGTAATCTACCACATCATCGTGGGTTCCCTGGAAAATCCACCCTTTTTGCGAAAGGATGGGGTAATCGGTTACTGTCTTTTCCCATTCCTCAAGCTTCTTTGCCCAGCGTAGAGGGAAGTACGGGATGGGAAACAGAGGGTCTTCCGCTGTACGACTTTTCCAATAGGGAATCGCCCAACTCGTGAGGGAAACGAGGGCCATGCTGAGTCGCCAATAGGCGGAACGAACCAGGGGAGATAGGAAGAGAACATAGTTGAAGGCGGAAGCCCGCTGTCTGTTGATGTCTTCACTTGCATGTGACCCTCTATACGGCGGCTCAACCCCTTGATGCAGCGGTCCTGCCAGAAGCGTCTCCGGTGTTTTTGTAGTAGAAGACATCTTCTGAGCCTCCAACTGCTGAACTTTAGCCTGCCGCACCAACTCTATCCAGAGGGCCGCTGCACCGGTCGAGTGCCCCATGCCTATCCACGGACGAGGAAAAGCGCCTTTTTCTGCCCATTCCAGCACTCGCCTTACTGCTTCGCCATACTGTAAAAAATCCTCAATATCCCCCCGAACACCACCGGAAAACCCATGGCCTGGCAAATCCAGCGCAATCACAACAAAACCTTCCTGGAGAATCTGCATTATTACGGAAGCCCAAGAACCACTATGGTCCAAATATCCGTGAACGAGGAACACTGTCCCTCGAACAATGTCCCGGCTAGATTCTTGAACCGAAGTAAAACTCGGCAGTCCCACCACCACACCGATGGGCGGTAGCGTGCGAGGAGTTGGGCTCCGAGAGGGTGACTGAGGATCGGCGGTTGAAACAGACTCATTAGCGCATAGGCCCTTATTAGCTGGTAGCGCCTCGGCCGGTTCTCTAGCAGAAAGCTCCTGAGTAGGCAGTAGACCCAACCGAGCCTTCCAGAAGGGAGAGATTCCTGGCACCTGTTCGAATCCATAGGTTCGTAAGTATAGGAGGGTCTCCGGTCCCACAGGCCCATCATTGCGTAGAAACTCCTCGTACCTAATGGGTAAGGGACCAATCTCTGCCCACAAGCGTTCCCTATAGGAGGAAGCGGGATCTACGGGGAGGGTAGTGGTACAGGAACTCATGAGAACACCGAGAAGAAGCATGGCGACAGCCAAATAGAGGATGGGTAAAAAAGGGCAGTTGCTTTTCATCAACAGTCCGCTACCGAAGGTGTATCGATCACCCCAACGTAGCTCCTTGGGTGTTCACATAGAGGGCATAGAGGGAGCGGCTAGCTGCCATGAAGAGCCGATTCCGGAACCTGCCCCCGAAACAGAGATTTGCGCACCGTTCCGGTAAAGCGATACGACCGATGGGTTTTCCGTCTGGGGTAAACACCATGACCCCGTCCAGTTCGTTCGAACCCATTCCCCAGCCACACCAGAGGTTCCCATCCACGTCACATCGGATACCATCCGGAGTGCCGGGCCCTGCATCGATCAACACCCGTTTGTTCGTCAGTTTCTTCCCCGAGGGATCCACATCATAGGCAAGGATCTTCCGGTTCGGTTTTCCCCGGGATTCCACCACATAGAGAACCCGTTCATCCGGAGAGAAGCAAAGACCATTGGGAGCCGCCACATCGTCGGCTACTACTGTAGCCTCTCCCGTCTCCGGATCTACCCGGTAAACATACTGGGGCAATTCCGGTGTAGCCTTGTATCCTTCGTAGTACCCCGCGATCCCAAAGATCGGATCGGTGAACCAGATGGACCCATCCTTCTTGACCACCACATCGTTGGGAGAGTTGAGCCGCTTCCCTTCATAGGAGTCGAGGATCACGGTGAGGGAACCATCGTACTCTGTGCGTACCACCCTCCGGCCCCCATGCTCGCAGGTTATAAGTCTACCCTGCCAGTCCCGGGTGTTCCCATTGGCAAAGTTGGACGGATTCCGGAACTCGGAAACAGTACCTGTTGCTTCGTCCCATCGTAGGATACGGTTGTTGGGAATGTCACTCCACAGTAGGTACCGACCGTCCCCAAACCAAACAGGGCCTTCCGCCCACCTGCACCCCGTGTAGAGACGTTCCACTGCGGCATTTTGGATCCGGTATTTAGAAAACCGTTCATCTAGCACGATCACGGCCGGATCCGGATACCGCGAGGGTTCCATCCATCCTGTCTCTTGGTTGAACTTACCTCGGGATTCGGTTCCCATACATCCTCCAAGGAATGAGATACTAGAAAGCTAATGCGGTTCACGGGTACGGTCAAGGCACTGTACCATTATAAAGCAACGCTAAAGATTGACGCTCAGGGGAACCTATCGTATCATTAGGAAGCATGAAAAAAGTATGGCCCCTTTTGCTGTTCTATTCCTTACTCATCTTTCCACAACGTGTTCACCTAGAGGCTCAAACACAAAAAAGACTCCTTCGAATTTCTTTGGAAAACACTCTCAACCATGTCCAAACACGAAACGTTTCCCGATTCGCAGAAACCTTGTCCAGGCGTCTACCCTCTATCCAAGTAGAGGTATATCCAGAAGCACAGCTATTCCGGGACCGAGACGCTCTCAACGCCGTCCATTCAGGAAAAGTAGAAATGGCTGTGCCGGGCACCTGGAATTTGGAACCCTTTCTGCCCGATCTTGGACTTCTCCTGCTCCCTTTCCTCTATGGAAGATCGGGGGGAGAGAACCACGCCCTTGTCGATGGTAGGGTAGGAGAAATCATCCAGCAAAAGCTTGAATCCCTGTACGATGTGCGTATACCGGGTCTCTGGATGGATCTAGGGCATGCCCATGTGTTCACCCTGACAAAGTCCATCGTTCGGATGGAAGACTTCAAGAACCTTCGGATCCGAGTAGCAGGAGGAAAGGCGAACGAACTTCGACTCATAGCGCTAGGTTCGTACGCGATTACCATTCCCTGGCCAGAACTCATCGAGCGCATACGGACTAGAATGGTTGAGGGTCTCCTAACCACTTATGAAACGGTTCGAAGCGCAGAATTATGGACCCACGGCGTCCGGTATGTGTTCGAAGACAACCAGTATTTCCCCATGTACATCCCCCTAGTCAGTCGTGTCTTCTGGGATACTCTAACGTTAGAGGAACGCTCGATGTTTCGTCTAGTGTGGAACGAACAAGCCCGAATCGAACGGGAGGAAGCTCTTGAGGCACAAGCAGCATCAAAGAAACTGTTCATCCAGAATGGTGGAAGCGTAACTGTACCATCTAAATCAGAACTTCACAGGATTCGTCAATCCCTGATGTCTGCCCAATCTAGTATCATCCAACAACTTCGGATCGATCCAGAACTGGTAGGATACGCGGAACAGGAGATAGGGCCTTGATCAAACGCAGCCGGCTCTTCTATTCCATAGGAGCCCTTATTCTATGGTATGTACTCCTGTTCCCCGTCTTTACCTATATTTCAAGGGAAAATAAAGAACATCTTTATTTGGGACTTCGACATGAGATGCTCACCTACATAAGAACCCTTTCCGAGTACATCAATTTCCATCTACAACAGTACGAACTTCTTCTGGAATTCCAATCAGATCTTTCGACCTTCGATAGCTTCCTTTCCATTCTTAGAAAAAATGTGATCCGTGTTCAGGAAACTAAGAATGTCCTCCTATTGAACGAAAGTTTCGAGATCACCCATTCATTGAATCCCATAGGTACTTTGGAAATGAATGTTGTACATTCCCTTCAGAAAGAACCCAGGCAACTGATAGGAGCCGTTCGCTATTTCCTCCTTCCTTTTGAAAAACAGGTTTATCTCCTTATCTGTAGAGGGAGAGTGGTTCTCATCCTTTCGTCTCTCCAGCTTCTGCCCGCACATTCTTTGTTCCCTCATCCCATCCAATGGATTTCTCTGGCGGACCCTAAACAAGGACAGAAGATTCTCTATGGTTTCCCATCCATAGAATCAGCGTCTGTGGAAGCTGAGGGAGCCATAAAAAGAGTGTTGGGTTCCTCGCAGGGAACTGGTATAGAGTTCTCTGACACCGTTCTGTTGGGATGGGATTCTATTCGCAATTTCCCCTTTAAACTACTCGTGGCTGTAAATATACAAGAAGTGATTATCCAAACCCAACGATTCAACATTCTCCTGTCTGTTGGGGGATACGCAGGAGCGACCCTGTTATTTTTCTTAGGATGGTTACTTGCTTTGTACAAAATAAGAACCCTTACCCAGGCAAGGGAACTCAGTATTAAGGAGACGATCCTTCGAGAAACTCACCATCGAATTAAAAATAACATCCAGACCATCAGTAGTCTCTTAGACCTGCAGCAGGAAACGGTAAACGATCCTAAGGTGAAGCAGTATTTTTCGTTGGCCTCTAGCCGACTTCGAGTCATCGCCCTATTGCATGAAGAATTGTATCGTCAGGACTCCCTCCATGATATAGACATAAAAGAGTACTGCGTGCACATTTTAGCCATTCTATCCCAGTTACATGATTTCCAGAACAAACAAATCTCATTGCAAACAGAGATCGATGATGATCTTTCCTTAGATCTGAAACGCGCTCAATCTTGTGGGTTTCTCTTGCACGAACTCGTCACCAACTCCCTAAAACACGCTTTCCCTCATGGAAAAGGGGGAATGATTCGAGTGGCAATTCGCAGAAAAGGTGACAAAATCCTCTTGTCCGTGGAGGATACCGGGATAGGATGGAGAGGGAACCTGGAAGAATCCTCTGGTCTAGGGCTAGTGATTATTCGGTCTATGGTACAGCAACTCAATGGAACCATCACTATGGATGGCACGGAAGGCATGAAGGTACGGGTGGCTTTTCCGGTTAAGGCTTAACTTTTCCGCCGATTCTCAAACAAGGATGCACTGTGTTCTTGAGATGGAGGTAGGTACTCGGTATTCACCCTTGTTAGGGAATGAAACATCCGAAGCTTCGCGTCCAGTTTCCCACCGGTAAGAATATCTAATCGTCGTTGGAACTCTTTCCGTTCCCCATCCGCTCCAAAGGAACAGGAACAGGTAACGTTGAGCCAGCCCTGGGATGCGGCGAACCGGCGAATACTTTCTTCCGGCACGAGGGCGAGCGGGCGGATCACCGTTACGGGAAACTTCCGATAGGTAAGTTTGGGAACCATCGTGGAGAGTTCCCCCTTGTTTACCATGTTCATCAGGAGGGTAGTGAGGATATCATCCAAATGGTGACCCAACGCGATTTTATTGTACCCTTGGGCAAGAGCATAGTGCATCAACTCGGTACGCCTCTGGGTGGCGCACCAATAGCAGTTCATTTCTTTACCAGGTTTCAGTCTCCCGATCACGGGAACATCCACTGTCTCGAGGGGAATCCCCCATTCTTGGTAAAGCTTTTCCAATGCCCGTTCCGCTTCCTTCGGCATCCCACCCCCTGGCACATCGGTACGAATGCGGAGGGCTTTTAGCTCGAACCGAGGGCCTTCCCACTGTAACCTTCGAGAAAGGGCCCAACTCAAGGTAGTGGAGTCCTTCCCGCCTGAGGCACCGATTAGGATCCG